>Ga0265301_10000093_pt1 | contig 148096 bp, 112 predicted proteins | sample AusTroGonzalo_MG_2_FD_193488 | JGI IMG/M metagenome (GOLD analysis project Ga0265301, IMG submission 193488) | Bovine rumen microbial communities from tropical cattle in Woodstock, Queensland, Australia - Gonzalo_04 | ecosystem: Host-associated > Mammals > Digestive system > Stomach > Rumen ... | reverse complement strand
CCTGATCCTAAAATATTTAAAGCAACATCTGCTACATACACATCTTTAGAGTTCATATCAGGTCCTAAGAATCCTGCCAACATATATGTGTGTGCTAACTTATCTGTCGTAGTAACTTCCATTCCTTTATCATCTTTTTCGATTATGTTCGGTTCAATAAGGTTAGGATTAGTGTTTTTGTTTTGTCCTAAAGTTTCGGCTATTACTTTTTTTGTTTCTTTAATATTTATATCACCTACAACGGCAATAACCATTCTTGACGGTATATAATGCTGTTTAAAATATTTTACTATTTCTTCTCTCGGTATATTTGCTATTACATCTTCCGTACCTATAACACTGTTTTTATATGCTGCTTGTTTATATATTGTTGCCATAAATTTTTCGAAAAGTTGAGAATGAGGATTATCTTTATGTCTTTGAATTTCTTCTATGACAACTTTTCTTTCCGGTACTATTTCTTTTTCGGGAAATAACGGGTTTGTTACCATGTCGGAAAGCATTTTTATTGCTTGAATATAGCCGTCTTTTTGGATATCAATATAAAAGCAGGTATATTCTTTTGAAGTTGCGGCGTTTACATAACCGCCCATATTTTCTATGTTTTCCATTATTTCGGTATTGCCGGGATAATTTGTCGTTCCTTTAAATACCAAATGTTCTATGAAATGAGAAAGTCCTGCCTGTTCTGGATTTTCGTTTATTGAGCCGGTTTTTACCCAAATATATACGGATACTATAGGAACGGAAGTATCTTTTTTCAGTATGGCCGTTAAACCGTTTTTGAAATTCATAAATTTTACTCCTTTAAATACATCACAATATATCTGTGTGGTTAAAAATAATAATGTAATGAGTATAAAAATTTTTTTCATTTTTCGTTTTTTGTAAAAACACCTTTTGCTTTTGCAATTCTAAACAAATCTACTATTGAATAAGCCCATAATCCGGCAAAGAAAATATTGAACATCAACATTGTGTTAGGGTTTTCCTCTTGGAATTTATAATAAATGTTTTTAAATTGTTCTATATTTTGAAAATTTGTAACGGCATCTAATGTTTCCTGACCGACAGTTGAAAAAAATGTTGATGCCAACAGAAAAAACAGTGCAAGTGCCAAACTAATAAAAAAAATTGCTTTTTTCCACTCTTTTATTATCAAGTGCCCTGTTCCCGGACCTAACACCAACGTCACTAAACTTGCTAATAGTAAAGTTAATTTATCTTTATTCATAGTTTATTTCTTCTTTAATAATTCCGTTGCTAACTTTGCTGCTTCAATTGCATCTCTGGAATAACCGTCAGCACCGATACTGTTTGCAAATTCTTGTGTTAACGGTGCACCACCGACCATTATTTTTGCATCTATATTTAAGGCCTTTTTTAAATTTATAACTTTTTCCATTTCTATCATTGTTGTTGTCATCAGTGCAGATAATCCTATAATATCAACATGTTCCAATTTCGCTTTTTCAAGAATTTCTTCTTTACTTACATTTTTGCCTAAATCAAAAACTTCAAATCCAAAACTTTCAAGAACTGCACAAACTATATTTTTGCCTATATCGTGAACATCACCTAAAACGGTTGCCATAACAACTTTACCCGCAACTTTTTGATTTTCTTTCTTCAGTAAAGGTTTTATGTAACTGAAAGCAAGTTGTGATGCTTCCGCTGCCATAATAACTTGTGGTAAAAAGTATTCTTTTGATGAAAATTTGTCACCGACAACATTTAATGCTTTTAATATAAGTTCGTTTGATATTGTTAAAGGTTCTGTTCCTTCTTTTAATAATTCTTCTATCAAATCTTTAATATAATCTTTATCACCGTTAATTATTGCATTAAACAATCTTTCTTTAGGGGAAAGTTTTGTTTCTTCTACTACGGCTTTTTTTGCAACTGTTCCGTATTTTGCAACATATTCTTTGGCATTTGCATCTTTACCTAACAAAAGATTTCTTGCATATTCGTCATCGATTGTCCAATCTACACTCGGATTACATATTGCCAAATCAAGACCGGCATTAACCGCCATTTTAAGAAAAGTTGAGTTTATGGTTTGTCTTGAAGGAAGCCCGAACGAAATATTTGATACACCAAGTATTGTTTTACATTCAGGGAACAATTTTTTGGATTCTTTTATTGCCGTTAAAGTTTCTTTAACTTGTTTTGCGGACGAACTTACGGCCAAAGTTAAATAATCAAAAATTATTTCGTCTCTTTTTATACCGAATTTATCTGCGTAGGACAATATTCTTTTGGCTATTTCTATTCTGTCTTGCCAAGTTTTAGGAATACCTTTTTCATCTACGCATAAACCTATAATACTTGTTCCGTATTTTTTTGCTATAGGTAAGATTTTTTCCAGTTTTTCTATTTCTCCGTTAACCGAATTTATTAACGGTTTTCCTGCACAATGTTTACATGCATTATCCAAGGCATCGGGAAAGCTGGAATCTAAAGATAACGGTAAATTAACTATTTCTTGTATTTCGTTTACGGCATTTATAATAAGTTTTGTTTCATCTCCGCCGGGAAGCCCCATATTAACATCCAAAATGTCTGCACCTGCTTGTGCCTGAGTTCTTGCTTCGGATTTTACTAGTCCGAAAATATTTTGCGAAAGTTCTGCCTGAAACTTTTTTCTTCCGGTAGGATTTATTCTTTCACCTATTTTTATCGGTTTATTTAAAAGGTTCAAATCAATTGCTTTTGTTCTTGAAGACATTAAATGATGAACAATCGGTTTTCTTATAACGGGCGGTTTATTTTTTAAATTTTCAGCTAACATCTTTATATATTGAGGATCTGTTCCGCAACAACCGCCGAGCATATTTATTCCGTAACCGTATGCTTTTAAACAATATGTCGTGAATTCTTCGGGACTACCCGGAAAAACAGTTTTTCTGTTTATAAATTGAGGCATACCAGCATTAGGTTTAAATGATATAGGTAAATTTGTGTTTTCTGTCATAAACTTTGCAAGTTTTAAAAGGTCTTTCGGACCTACCGAACAGTTCATACCTATAGCATCAACATCAAGACTTTCCGCCATAGCAATAAAACTCAAAACATCCGTTCCTGTTACCGAAGTTCCTTCGTTTGTAAATGTCATTTGAGTAATAACAGGTCCGGAAAAAACATCTTTCACCGCAAGAACAGCCGCTTTTAATTCTTTAATTTCGGTCATAGTTTCTATAACTATTAAATCTACACCGCCATCTCTTAAAAGTTCGGCTTGTTGCTTAAATGCTTCATAAGCTTGGTCAAAAGAAACATTTCCTAACGGATATAAATATGAACCTATGGAAGAAATGTCGCCTGCGACAAAAGCCCCTTTTCTGTTGGCTTGTCTTTTTGCAATTGATACACCTGCAAAAATAATATCTTTTATTTTACCTTGAAGATTACATTGCTCAAGTTTTAGCTTATTTGCTCCGAAAGTGTTTGCAAGAATAATATCGGAACCGCTATCGATATAAGAAGCATATATTTTTTCTATTCTTTCCGGGTATTTTATATTCAATTCTTCAGGTGTGGAAACTCCTTCCAAAAAATTATATTTTTGAAGTTCCGTTCCTGTAGCACCGTCAAGTATCAAAACTCTTTTAGTTAATAAATCTCTAAATTCTTGTCTATTCATATCTTGTATATTCTATCATAATTTAAATATATAATGAAAAAACGGAATGTTTTTTAGAATTAAGATTATTTTTTTATTATTCCAAGCAAGGCAGAAACCGATTTTCTCGGTATCATTTGAAGAGAGGGAGCTAATGTTATTCCCAGTTTATCCGCACCTAACCACTGCAAGAAATTCTTTTGGTTTTGTATAGGCCAATCTCCATATCCGGGGGAAAATCTCATTGTAGTTGTTCCATGTTCAAGCTTTATTTCATTACATATGTTTTCTACCAACTCTTCTATGGCTACCGAACCTATGGAATCTAAAATAAAAGCAGACATTACATCTTTTCTTTCTAAAAAATAAGAAATTTTTGTGTCAATGGAAAATCCTATGGTTGCTATTAAACCACAAACCGAGTTTGAATTTTCCAATAATTTAAAAATATCTTTACTGTTAATACAAAAATCGTCTAAATATATTTCCGTTCCTTTTATGTTTTTTGTTGCAAAAGAAAGTGCATATTTAGGTTGTAATAATCTTTTAGATAAAGATATCATTTCTAAAATTGAAGTTTCTATTCTTGTATCAATTTTAGTTCTATATTTATTTGCCCCCATTCTTACAAGTACATGGTTATAATCTATCTTTAAATTTAAAATATTTTCGTTCATTTCTAATTCTTAAAAGACTTTGTAACTACAAAAGTCTTTTCGTTCTGCTTTATATGAACAACTACTTGTTCCGTATAAATAATTGTTCCGAAAGAATCCGTATATTTAATGTTTAATGTATGAATTCCTTCCTGTAAATATATTCTACTCATATTTATTTGTTCTGGCAATGTTCTCCATGACCTTTTATCTGCTTTTTCAAGTAAAGAATTTGTAACGTTCAAAATACTGTTGGCAAGTATACTGAAAGTATGATCGTTATCGGATTCTTGTTGCCTTATTTGGTTTGTAACAACTTTTGCAAGAACATATCTTCCTACGGCTCTTGCGATAGTTTTAGAATATATTGCAAGGTTTTCTCTTTGTAAAGCGGCTATCATTAAAGAACCTATATCACAAACTTTATAACTTTTATAATCCGAATTTGTAATATCTTTATTAAAATTTACTTCTTCTATAACGAAAGACGAAATCTTATTGTTGTATCTCTCGTATCTCGGGAAAGCTATTTTTATGTAATCATCGGAAAATCCCGCTTGAACTGCAGCTCTGACTTTTTCCGCTTGTTCCTGTTCATAACTTTCAACTTTAACTGAGGTAAAATAAGGCCAAGCTCTATAAAAGGACATTTCTATTATATCGTCTATTTTTCTTGGCGATATACCATTATAATTTACTATTATGAGTTCGCCGGAATTTTCTTTTCTTTCAGGTTCCGTTATGGAATATTGTTTTCTTAATTCGTTTGCTTCCTGCGAAAATCCTAATTTTTTATATAAATTGTACAGACTGTATATTAAATCTTTCGGTGCAGGTAAACTATATACATTGTGATTTGAAGAATAACTTTTTAAAGCCAATTTATAAGATATTACTGCATCGTTATAATATCCCGCATTTTCATAAACTATTCCCATAAAATATCTTATAAACGGGTCGTCGGTATAAAAAGCTTTACCGTAACTATCAACATTTTGTTTTTTAAACAAATTATCAACTTGTCTTGCTTCAACTACGGCCTCGTTATTTTGATTTTGAAGAATATAATTTAATGCACAAAATACATTTATATAAGCCATTTCGTAAGGATTGCCGTAATAAGGAATTACATTATCGTTTGCAAATAAAGAAAATGCTGCGGCGGAAATACTTTTTGTATAGTTTTGGTCGTATATTTGTTTTGCTTGTTCAAAAGAATTGTTACTGTCCTGATAATTCTTTGATATATGTTGCATCAACCCTAAATCAACATAATACAAAAATTCATTTTTTGTTCCGTAAGCTTTTTTTGACGAACTTATTAATTCTTTAGCTTGTTCGTTACTGTTACAAAACATATCTTTTTCAAGTTTTGAATAGTAGCTGTTTAAACCCGAACAAGAACAAAATATAAAAGTTATTGATAAAAATAAAAAGTATATTTTTTTCAATTACTAAGACCCTTTAAAAGAATTTGTTAACAAAAATCTGTTTCTGCTTTTTCTTATTTTTGTTTTCAATTCTTTTGTTTCAACCAATTTACCGTTTTCGTCCAAATATTTTATTATTATATTATATTTCCCTTTAGGTAAACTTAATGTTGCCATATTTATTTCCTGCGGTAAACTTCTCCAAGATCTTAAATCTACTTTATTAAGAGTGTTTACCCTATCTTTTATGCTACGTACATTAGAGGCGGTTTCTCGATCGAGATTTTCCAACAATTTCTTTTTACTGTTTTTACTTAAATCTTTGTCGGCTATAATATCTCTCTTCTTTTGTTCGTATTGTTCACGAATAATATCTATTTCTTTTAGTGCCGTAACATATTTGTTTATTTTTGAATAAAATACTGCCTTATAATTGGGCTCTCCCAAATCTTTTTTTAAAATTGTTGAAAAATCTGTTACAAAATAACTTTTGGAATGATATTTCTTTGAAGTATCTTCTTCGTTTGTAGCTTCAATTTCGAAAGAGCTTATTTTGTTGTAATATTCTTGATATATCGGAAAAGCTGCAGAAATTTCATGAACATTGAATTCTCGTTCTACATAGTATCTATAGGAATTATTTATTTTATAATATTTGTCCCATGCCAAATCAAAAGAGAGAGTTACAATTTGTTCAACTCGTTTGGGGGCAAGCCCGTTATAATTTATGATGAACAAAGTTCCATTATCATTTGTGTACAATTGTTTTGCATAAGGATAAGTTTTTATTAAATTTTTTGCATCTTCGCTAAGGCCATAATGGCAGTAAAGAGTGTACAAATTATTTATTAAATCTTCGGGAACGTCAACATCACAAATATTATAATTTGCGTAAGCTAAAAGTGCCAACTTGTAAGATACCATTGCATCGTTAAGGTAACCTGCATTTTGGTATATAAGTCCCATAAAGTATCTTATGAACGGATCATCTTTGTATATGGCATTTTTTTCATCAATTTTTATTTTGTTGAAAAGATTGTTTACTTGTCTTGCTTCAACTGCTGCTTCATCTTTTTTCCCTTTGAATCTTCTTGTTTTAAGATAGTTCAATGCACAGAAAAAGTTTGTGTATGCCATTTCATAATCTTGACCTAAATAATAACTCGGTAATAATGTGTCGTTATTAAAAAAAGTGGAGGTATAATCTTTCATTGAATATATTGATTTTGCTTTTTCAAAAGTTGAGTTGCTTTCTTTGTAGTCGCCGTTTAAATGGTACAAAAGGCCAAGCTCCAAAGAGTATAAAAGTTTGTTGTATTTGTCGCAATCCTGATAAAAATCGGCAGCAAAATTAACAGCACCACTTATATTTCTTTGTTCTATAAGTGGTGCTAAATCGTTATAAAATTCGTTTACTTTTGTTGTTGCACAAGAAGTTAAACTTATAAATATTAAAAATAGTATAAAATATTTAACTCTTTTTAAGTGCATTCTTTAATTATGCTTTATATTTACTTTTTCCTACAACTTTTTTAATTTTCTTTTGACCTATCCAAACTTTTTCGTTTGTTTCAATGTCGATAAGTTCAAGTTCTACCTGATAATATTTCAAAGTTGTCTTTTTTACTGCATCGGTTATAGTGTTTATTTGACCTTTTAACATATAATCGGCACCTAATTCTTTACCGAACTTTTTTACTGTTGCAGGATCTGAAAAATCTGCTTGGTCCATTCTTTCGCTTCTTATTTCTTCTCTTTGATCTTTAGATGCAACAAATGTTGCTTTACCGGTATTTAAAAGAGCGATTTCAAGATCTTTTGTAAATGTTTCGGTGTTTATATGTTCGTCGCTTTTATTTAAAATTGTTCCTACGATAATTCTCGGCTTATTTTGTTTTTGTGCAATAAAGTTTTCTAACCAAGGTTTTGCTACCGAATCCGATATCATTTCATCTGCAACAAGTTTTGAATCGGTATCGTTCCAGTTACCGCTTAAATCTATTTGTTCATCTTCAGCAACTCTTGTAACTTTCGGTGTTGATGAACAAGAAAATAAAACTACTGCAAAACTTAATAAACAACCCATTAAAAATAATTTTTTCATATTAACTCCTTAAATTTATATTTTATCTTTATAATCTATCCTTTTATTATACAACTTATTACTAATTATTATCAATAAATTAAATTTGTTTGAAAATTTATATTTTGGGCTACAACTTCAAATTTTAAAACTTCATGTATAGTTCGCTTCGCTACAAACTACATACACTACAGCCTTAAAATTTTTCGTTTCGCCTCAAACTATAAAATTTTTTTAATGTATGAATTATAAATTATGAATCTAAATATAAAATTTGCTATACTACTTTTTGTAGTTTAAAACTTAAAAATTTTAATGTTTTTGGATTCAATTCTTTTAAAATCATAAAGTTCGTTATTTGTTTGTAGAAATTTAAAAAGGAGAATTGAAATGGTGAAAATATGTAACAGATGTGGTAGTTTAGGGGAAGATTCTTGTCCTAGTTGTAGTGTGAGAGATACCATGATTGAAATAAATACTCCTATAGGAAAAGAACTGTACCACAAGTATTATGATGAAAAAAAATCCACTAAAGTTGCAAATATAAATATTACAGAAGAAGATAGACAAAAGGATATATTAAAACAACAAAAAATAGCAATAATTGTTTTGATTATAATATTGGTATTTACAATAATTATGGATATAAAAATTTTATCAGATTGCAAAGAAGAAAAATATATAGAAATACATAATCAAAATTTAACATTACAAAATAAAATAAAACCTATACTTTCACACACTAAAGAAATGAAAGAAAAAATATTAACATTAAATATGGCAGGTTATTATTAAATTATGGATAAAAAAGAAAAAATAAAAGAAAATAAAGTAGATATTATAGTGCTTTTATTTTTAATACTATTAGGATGGGGATTTCATACTTATATTGAAAATACAGATCAATATAAAAAATATAAAGAAGAAATAGAATTAAATAGAAATTTGTTAAACACATATGAATTGGCAGTGAGATATGATAATTCTCTAAAACAAGAATTTGAAAATATAAGGTATAGAAATTCCTATTAATAAAATACTTTTAATTTCAAAATATGCATGGTTGTTCAAGACCTTAAGATTTTATTTTAGAATAAGAAACGGCAATTTATAATTTACAATGTATAATTTATAATAAATGAAAAAAGCAGGAAGAATTTTCTTCCTGCTTTTGATATTTAAAATCTAAATCCGTTTCGCCAAAAATAATTAAAATTTATTTTATAATTGTATAACTTATATATTATAAAAACACTTGACAAATATAATTTATATATTATAATATTTGTGTGTAAAAATAACTTATAGGTTATATTATGAATATAAAAAAGCAACTTATCAATACTTATCAAAAAAAATTTGATATTTTAAAAAAAGCAATTATAGAAAAACCGGCTCAAGGTTGGTTAAAAACTATAAGACAACTTTTTTGTATGAACACTACACAATTTTCTAAAAAACTTAAAATATCTCAACCAAGACTTATTTATATGGAAAAAAATGAAAAGAATTTAAAGCTTTCCACTATGGAAAAAATTGCGGACGAATTAAATTGTGATTTTGTTTATGCCCTTGTTCCAAGAGAAAATATAAATAATGTTATTCATAACAAAGCTAAGCAAAAAGCTTTACAAATTATAAATAAAGTTAATAATAATATGAGTTTAGAAAATCAATTAGCAGAAAATGAATATATGTTAGAAGAAACAATAGAAGATTTATTAAATAAAAAAGTTACAAAAATTTGGGATGATTAAAAATGAATATATTTGAAACAGACGATAATTCCACACCGTTAACTGAAGAAGAAAAAGACGGTTTAAAATTAAAATGGATTACGAATAGAGCGGAACTAAACGAACTTGAAACTAAAGGTATAATAGAAGCAGAGTTGTGGCTTTTAACAAACAAGAAAAATATATTAAATGAAACTTTTATAAAAAGTTTGCACAAAAAAATGTTTGGAAAAATTTGGAAATGGGCAGGAAAATTTAGAATAACAGAAAGAAATATAGGAGTTGCTCCATACCAAATACAACCGAATTTAAAAGTATTGTTTGATGATGTAAATTATTGGATAAACAATAAAACTTTTAGTGAAAAAGAAATTGCTGTTAGATTTCATCATAGGTTAGTTTCAATTCATCCTTTTGTAAACGGTAACGGAAGGATATCAAGAATAATGGCAGATTTGCTAATGCAACGATTTGGCTTACAAAAGTTTAGTTGGGGAAATTGTAATTTGTCGGAAATTTCTATTGTAAGAAAACAATATGTTGCTGCTTTACAACTTGCAGATAAAGGCGATTATTCAAAACTTTTAGAGTTTGTTGATAATCAATAGATAATAAATAAGTATAAAATAAAAAAACGGGAAGAAAATTTTCTTCCCGTTTTTACATTATTGTTGTTCTTGGCTCTCAAAGAATTTGAGATTTTAAATTATAATGAAGCATTTGCCGACTGCGGTGTACAAAAGTGAAACGGTACATAAAGAAGGTAAATGCAAAATTATTATTTAAAAGATAAATTCGTTTCGCCAAGAAAATTATTTTATAATTTTCTTAAACTTTCTCTTCCCTGCTTGAAGTATCATTCCGTTTTTAATTTCTATTTCTGTATCACTTGTCACTTTCTCATTATCAACCTTTGCTCCGCCCTGTTCAATTAATCTTCTGGCTTCGTTTTTACTTGATACCATTTTAGATACGAACAAAAGTTCAGATAATTTTATTTTATCTTTATCACATTTATATTCTTCTATTTCTGTAGGCAAATCTTTGTTTGCAAATATTTTGTTAAACTCGTTTTTTGCATTTTCTGCTGCTTCTTTGCCCCAATATCTTTCAACTATAATTGAACCGAGCTTCATTTTAGCTTCTTTCGGGTGCATTTGTTTTATTTCGTCTAAATTTTCCTGTGTTAAAAGTTCATAATAAAACATCATAAGGTCATCGGATATAGACATTAACTTACCGAACATATCTTGCGGTTTATCGTTTAATGCAATGTAATTGTTATAAGATTTTGACATTTTTTTAACACCGTCAGTTCCTACAAGTAACGGCATTGTTATAACAACTTGAGGTTCTTGACCTGCATCTCTTTGCATATCTCTTCCTAAAAGAAGGTTGAATTTTTGGTCGTTACCGCCAAGCTCAACATCCGCTTGTAAAGCAACGGAATCGTATGCCTGAAGTAAAGGATACATAAACTCAACTATACTTATAGGAATATCCGCTTTAAATCTTTTTTCAAAATCATCTCTAACAAGCATTTGTGCAACCGTATGTTTAGATGCCAATTTTAAAAGGCCTTCTATACCTAAAGCATTTAACCATTTACTGTTAAATACAACTTCTGTTTTTTCTCTGTCCAAAATTTTGAAAACCTGATCCTGATAAGTTTTAATATTTTTCATTATTTGTTCTTCGGTCATCATAGGTCTTGTTGCGGATCTTCCGGAAGGATCACCTATTCTTGCAGTAAAATCACCGATTAAAAATACTATTTGGTGACCTAAATCCTGAAAAACTTTTAACTTATTTATAATAACACTATGCCCCAAATGTAAATCCGGAGCGGTAGGATCAACTCCCAATTTTATTCTTAATTTTTTACCGGAATTAAGTTTTTTTACCAACTCTTCTTCCGATATAATTTCGTTTGTTCCTCTTCTGATTAATGAAAGTGCATCTACTTGTGACATATTTACCTCTTTTCTTCTAATCTTCTGTCGTTTTCAGTCTTCTATGCATCCATACATCTATGCATCAAAAATTGTCTTTGGCAGTTTTTAGATTGAAAGTTTTTGTAACAACTTATAATTTTCTACGTTAAATTCTCTTTTTAAGTTAGGAAGTTCGCTAAAAGGTGTAAGTTTTATTCTTCCTTTTTCCAAACCAACAAGAATATTTGTTTTGCCTTCTTTTAGTACTCTTATAGCTTCAGCACCGAAAGCAGATGCCAAAATTCTTTCTCTTGCTGTTGGTGTTCCACCTCTTTGAATATATCCTAAATTACTTACTCTTACATCAAGTCCGGTTTTGTCTGCTATTTCTTTTCCAAACTCAAAAGAGTTTCCGCAACCTTCCGCATAAGCAACTATTAAAGAATTTTTTCCTGAAACACTTGCTTGTCTGAACTTATCGCATAATTGTTCCATATCAGGTTTAACTTCAGGAACAATTATAACTTCCGCACCGGCTGCAAGACCTACTGACAAAGTTAAAAAACCATGATGTCTTCCCATAATTTCTACAACAAATATTCTGTCATGACTTTTTGCAGTATCTCTTATTTTATCTATTGCATCAACAGCTGTGTTAAGTGCGGTATCGTAACCGATAGTTTCTTCGGTTCCGACAACATCGTTATCTATTGTTGCAGGAAGATTTACAACTTGTACACCTTCTTTGCTTAAAGCTTCACCTGCAGCAAGAGAACCGTCTCCACCGATAATTACAAGACTGTCTATTTTCAAATCATTTAATATTTTAATTGCTTTTTTTCTTCCGACTTCCGTTTTAAGTTCCGGACATCTTCCTGTTCTTAAAATCGTTCCACCGAGATTTATTATTCCGCTAACAGTTCTTGCAGTCATATTTATATAATCGCCATCCAAAAGACCACCGAACGCTCTTTTAAAACCTACCATTTCAAAACCGCAATAAATTCCGGTTCTTACAACGGCTCTAACGGCAGCATTCATTCCGGGAGCATCTCCGCCGGCAGTAATTATACCTACTCTTTTGTTAGCCATAATAAAACCTCCGATATACACATATAACGCACCTATTTTACAAAATTAAAGTTTATAGGGCAATGTTTTTAAATAATCCATTTCATATTTATGTTATATTTTTAGTATAATAATAAGAAAATAATAATATGGAGGAATAAGATGGCAGAAATAGTTATAACTGAAGCAAACTTTGAACAGGAAGTTGTAAAATCGGATATTCCCGTATTGCTTGACTTTTGGGCTCCATGGTGCGGACCTTGCAAAATGTTGTTACCCGTAGTAGATGAAATAGCAAAAGAATATGAAGGAAAAATAAAAGTAGGTAAAGTTAATACGGACGAAAATATGTCGTTGTCTTCACAATTTCAAATAACATCTATTCCTTGTCTTATAATATTTAAAGGCGGAAAAGCAATAAATAAAATGGTTGGTTTCAGACCTAAAACTGCTATAGAACAGGAGATAAACAATGTTTTATAAAAAACTGTTTGGTTTTTTATTGTTTGTAATTGCTTGTGTATCTTTATCTTGTGCGGAAGTATCTTACGATTTTACTTTACAGGATTTGGAAGGTAAACCTATCTCTTTATCCGATTATAAAGGTAAAGTTGTCTTTATAGATTTTTGGGCAAGTTGGTGTCCTCCTTGCAGACTTTCGATTCCTTATGTGGAAAAATTGTATGAACAGTATAAAGATAACGAAGATTTTGTTGTGTTAGGTATAAATTTACAGGAAAGCAAAGAAGATATAACAAAATTTATGAAAAAACAGAAAATGAATTATCCGATATTGTTAAGTGACAATAAAGTTATATCGAATTATAAAATATCTTCCATACCAAGATTTTTTTTGATAGATAAAAACGGAGATATTTATAACAAATATGTCGGTTTTGCGCCCGGTGTAGAAGAACTTTGGCAAAAAGATATTGAAAAATTATTAAAATAAGAGAGAAAATATATGATATATGATGTTGTAATAGTTGGTGGCGGTCCTTCCGGAATGTCTGCGGCAATATATGCTTCAAGAGCAAGACTTAAAACTTTACTTATAGAAAAGGCGGGTTGTGGCGGACAAATCGCAATAACGGACCATCTTGAAAATTATCCGGGTTTTGAAGAAGGTATAAACGGTTTTGATCTTGCAATGAAAATGGAAAAACAGGCAAGAACTTTCGGCTGTGAAATAGCTTATGGTGAAGTTTCTTTTATAGAAACTGAAGATGCAATAAAAAAAGTTATACTTTCCGATAAAAAGGAATATTTTACAAAAACAATTATTATAGCAAGCGGAGCCAATTTTAAAAAATTGGCTGTTGAAGGGGAACAAGAGTTTATCGGTAAAGGGGTATCGTATTGTGCTACTTGTGACGGTCCTTTCTTCAGAAATAAGGAAATTGCCGTTGTAGGTGGCGGCGATTCCGCATTACAGGAAGCACTATATTTAACAAAGTTTGCTACAAAAGTTAATTTAATTCATAGAAGAGACCAATTCAGAGCTGCAAAAATTTTACAAGAAAAAGTTTTTGCAGAACCTAAAATAAACATAATATTTGATTCGGTTGTAGAAAAAATTTCGGGTAACCTTTCTGTAGAACAAATAATGTTAAAAAATGTTAAAAATAATATTTCATCACAGTTATCAGTTAACGGAATATTCGTTTTTGTAGGTTGGTTACCTAACACAAAATTTTTAGAAAATACAAACATAAAATTAAATGAAGCAGGTTACATTATAACCGATGACAATATGAAAACATCCGTAGAAGGTGTTTTTGCTTGCGGGGATGTAAGACAAAAAATATTAAGACAGGTTGTTACAGCCGCAGGTGATGGTGCAATAGCAGCAATTTCCGCTCAACATTTTATAGAAGGATAAAAATTTTTGCAAAACATGAGGTATAGAGAGCTGGAAGAATAGAGGGATAGAAACGGCAAAGGCAAAAGATTTTGTTATCCAATACTTGGTACGTGATTTCGTAGTTGAGATGTTTCCTTACATCTATACCTCCATATATCCGTACCTCTAAAAATCACGGAGTGATTTTTTATCATGGCTAAAGTTTTATATATTATAGATGCAAGTGCATACATTCATAGAGCATATCATGCAATAAGACCGCTTACAACATCTACCGGTATTCCTACCAATGCTGTTTACGGCTTTATAAAACTTGTTAACAAAATAAAAAATGAACAAAAACCGGACTATATTGCGGTATGTTTTGATCATCCTTCAAAAAATTTCAGGCATCAGTTATCACCGGTATATAAAGCAAACAGAAAACAAATAGATGAAGATTTAATAAAACAAATGCCTATAGCAAGAGAATCGGTTAAAGCTATGAACCTTGCTTCATTTGAAATGGCGGGTTTTGAGGCCGATGATGTTATAGGAACGGTAGCTAAAAAAGCGGAAAAAGAAGGAATAAAAGTTGTTATTGTTACCGGTGATAAAGATTTGTTTCAACTTGTAAACGATAATATTCATATTTGGAACGAATCCAAAAATATAATGTTTGACAGTCAAAAAGTTTATGAAAAGTACGGTTTATATCCCGACAAAATTGTGGATATGTTAGCCCTAATGGGAGACAATTGCGATAATGTTTGCGGTGTTAAAGGTATAGGTGAAAAAACTGCCGTAAAACTTATAAATACTTACGGTTCTGTTGAAGATATTATTGCAAATGCCGATTCCATTAAAGGTAAAATATCTCAAGCAATTAAAGACGGAGCAAATGATGTTTTGCTAAGTAAAAAATTGGTACAACTTGAACTTAATGTTCCTATAGATGTTTCTATAGAAAATATGAAATTCAACGAAAACTTATTTGAAACCGCACAAGATTTTTTACAGAAATATGAACTATATAGTTTTATACCGAACAAATCTCAACAAGAGGATTTTCAGTCGGAACAAGAAACAAAAGAGATAGTATCACCTGTTCAAAAAAATATAATCCGTAAAGAAACAAAAAATATTGTAAAAATAGTTGATACTATAGAAAAAGCAAACGCGCTTAAACAAAATTTGTTACAACAAAAAGAAATATCTATAAACATTGAAACTGCAGGTTCGGGCATAATGCAAGATTTGATAGTAGGTGTTTCTTTATGTTATGGACAAGAAAACAATTATTATATTCCTATAAATCATAACGATTTTATATTACAGCAAATACAGCAAGACGAGTTTGTTGAAATATTTAAACCGGTATTTGAAAATGGAAATATAAATTTTATCGGTTGTGACTTAAAATTTATTAAACATATTTTAAAAACATTAAATATAGAATTAAAAAATATAAGTTTCGATGTTATGATAGCTTCTTATTGTATTAATCCGTCACAACAGCACACAATAGAAAATTTAGCACTAAAATATCTTAACTTTTATATAAAAACAGATGAAGAGATTTTTTCTAAAGGAACAAAGAAAATAAAAGCCGACAATATAGATATAGAAACATTGGCAGACTATTCCTGTTCCAAATCAATAAGTGTTTATAATTTAAAAGACGTATTATCAAACGAATTGGAAAAAAATAATTTATCAAAATTGTTTTATGACATAGAAATGCCTATAGTTCAAGTGTTATACGAAATGGAAGATATCGGTATAAAAACAGACAAAAATTTTTTAGATGATTTTGATAAAGAGTTAATAAATGCAATATCCGTTATAGAACAAAATATTTATAATTTGGCAGGGGAAACATTTAATATAAATTCTCCTAAACAGTTGGCAACAATATTATTTGAAAAAATGAATTTACCTGTAATCAAAAAAACAAAAACAGGGTATTCTACGGATGAATCCGTTTTGGCAGAACTTTCACAATATGATATTGCCAACGAAATATTGAAATACAGAGAATTACAAAAATTAAAAACGACTTATGTCGATTCCGTAAGAAAATTTACCGAATTTGAAGGGGAAAGAATACACACGATATTTAATCAGGCAGTAACTACAACAGGCAGACTTTCTTCTTCGGATCCGAATTTACAAAATATTCCTATAAGAACGGAATATGGTAGAAAATTCAGAAAAGTTTTTGTGGCAGATGAAGGTAAAATATTTGTTTCGGCAGATTATTCTCAAATAGATTTAAGATCTTTGGCACATATATCCAAAGATGCAAACTTAATTAAAGCTTTTTGTTCGGGACAAGATATTCATACCGCAACAGCTATGGAAGTTTTTAACATTGCAAATAAAGAAGATGTTACAAAACAGCAAAGAATGGCTGCTAAATCTATCAATTTCGGTATAGTTTACGGGATATCTTCGTTCGGTTTATCAAAACAGTTGGATATTCCGGTAAAACAGGCAAAAGAATATATAAATAGCTATTTTGCAAAATATATCGGCATAAAAAATTGGTCTAACAGAATAATAGAAGAAACAAAACAAAAAGGTTATGTTAAAACAATTACCGGAAGAATAAGATATATACCGGAAATAAATTCTACAAATAAACAAATAGTATCTTTCGGTGAAAGAATGGCTCTTAATACTCCGGTTCAGGGAACATCGGCTGATATTATTAAAATAGCTATGATAAATGTATCTAAAAAATTAAAAGAACAGAACTTGAAAGCCAAAATTCTTTTACAGGTTCATGATGATTTATTGCTTGAAGTTCCAAAAGAAGAAGAAAAAATTGTAATAAATATGCTAAAATATGAAATGGAGCATTCCGTAAAATTGGATGTTCCTTTGTTGGTTGAAGTAAAAATAGGTAGTAATTGGGCGGAAATGCAAAATTTTACAAAGTAAAATTTTGAGGTATAGAGGAATAGAAGTATAGAGGGATAGAAACTACAACAGAAAAATAATTTGTCATCCTGTACTTGATACGGGATTTCATAGTTGAGATGTTTCCATACCTCCATTCATCCATACATCTATACTTCAAAAAATCGCAAAGCGATTTTTTAGGAGTTAAAATGATAATAGGGCTTACGGGTAGCATAGCTACCGGTAAAAGTCAATCATCTAAAATATTTAAACAAATCGGTTGTTATATTATTGATGCCGATAAAATATCAAGGACATTGACTGTTAAAGACAGTAAATGTTTAAAGGATATTATCGGTACATTCGGTACGGATGTATTGAAAGACGACGGGACATTGAACAGAAAAAAGTTAGGTGAAATTGTTTTTAACGATAAACAGGCAAAAATCGAGCTTGAAAGAATAATTCACCCGCACATAATAAGGAAAACAAACGAAATAATTGCTAAAAAGTATAATACTACCGATATTATAGTAGATGCCCCTTTGCTTTTTGAAGTAGGATTAGACAGAATTTGTGATAAGGTTATAGTTATATATGCTAAATACCATTTGCAATTGAAACGACTTATGAAGAGAGATAATCTTTCAAAGGAAGAGGCCACAAAAAGAATTGCGTTGCAAATGCCTATAGAAGATAAAATGAAGTTGGCAGATATAACTATAGATAATTCGGGAACTCTTGCGGAACTTAAAAGAAATATTAAATTTATTTATAAACAGTTGAAGAAAAAATAATTATTTAGAGGTAAATAAAATGATTAAAAAAATTTGTAGTTTGGTTTTAGTGTTGTTATTTGTAAATGTTGTTTGTTTTGCAAAAGTAAGAAATTATAAAGTGGAAGCAACGGAAGATATTCCGTCAAATAAAGCTCAAGATGAAGTAGTTGCATCTTTGTTGCAATCTTTAACAAAGCAGGCAATAGAACAGTCCGGTATTAAATTGAAAGATTATAATTTATCCGAAAGCGAATATAATCAGTTTGTTAAAGATGTTCCGAAAGTCGAGATTAAGAATAAAAAAGTGTTTATGAAAAAAGATAACCTTCAAGCCGTAAATATCAAATTAAATGTTAGAATGGATGCCGATATTGCGAAAGCTTATTTGTTTAAATTAAAAAATAATAAAACGAAGCCGACTGCCGTACAACAAGAACCCGTAAAACCTGTAGCTGTTGAACCGATTGCTGTTCAACCTGCAAATATAAACAAAACATCGGACAATACGGCAAATAAATCAAATGTGGAAGATAAATTAAAAACTGAAATAAGTTCTTCAACCGTTAAACCTGTAAATTCCGTAGTAAATAGCGCAAGTGTTGTAACTTCTACAAATAATGTTACAAGTAATGTTACGGATAAAGCAGAAAAAAATGAAATTTTTGCCGAAAAGTTGACGATTGATCAAGCAATACAAGAAGCACAATCAACAAAACAAGAAGTAAAAGCATTGTTGGACAGTTTTGATACTTCGTTAAGAGATTCCAACGGAGAAATAGCCAGAAGTTATGATTTAAAATTATCGAAGATAAATGTTAACGTAAAAAAAGATCAGTGGGAAACAACAAAACAATATAACGAAAAAATAAAAAAACTTAAACAAGAAAAGAAAGCTTTGGAAGAAGAAAAATATAAAGCAATTAACGATAATAAAATCCAAATGGCTAAAACGGTTGTTCCAAGTATGCAGTTTCAAATAGATAAATTGAAATATTTACAAATAGAAAGATTTGCAGATGAAAATGCAAATAAGGCAAAGATTATTTCTTTGGGTAATGTTAATGCCGACGAAAAATATTTTACAATGAAGATTTTTTATGAAAATGATTTAATAGCAAATTTAAAATATGATTTTTCCGATATGAGTGTAGAGCAAGCAAAAGAAATGTACAAATCATATAATAAATTTATAATAGAACCGTTATTTTCGGTAGAAGAAGATTCTGAAACCGGTGAGGTTCAAAAAGTTTTAACGGCATTCGGTATTAAATATCCGGGTGTAGAAAAAGAAAAAGTTGTTAAACTTGCTACAATCGTAAAACCTTTTAGCGAACTTAAAAGATTTGAGAAATATAACGATATGTTGAATAAAAAATAATATAAAATATCTTATTTGATTGAATATTTATATCAGGTAAGGTTTTGTCATAGCTTTGGTGCTAAATTTAGAGGTTTTTTATGTATAAAAAAGTTGCAATTGTCGGCAGACCGAACGTCGGCAAATCAACATTATTCAATAGATTTATAGGTAAGAAAAAAGCTATAGTTCATAATATTGCCGGAACAACAAGAGACAGAAACGATTATGAAGTAACATGGAAAGATAAACATTTTATTGTTACCGATACTGCAGGATGGAGTACGGAAGTTTCCGAGTTTTCCGAATCTATGAGCCAACAACTGAATTTGGCAATAGAAAGTTCGGATATTATTCTCTTTGTAGTTGACGGAAAAGCAGGTATTCATCCGTTTGAACCGGTAATTGCAAAATCCGTTAGAACAAGCAAAAAACCAGTGATACTTGTTGTAAATAAAATAGACACATTTGCAGAAGAAGTAAAAAGTTATGAATTTTATCAGTTAGGTTTTGAAAATATTATATCGGTATCATCTACGCATGGCAGAAACATGGTTGAGTTATTGGAAGCAATATGTGACATGATAGGTGATAACGACACGGTAGAAAAACAAGATAATTTATTGAAAATAATATTTGTCGGTAAACCTAATGTAGGCAAATCTTCTTTGGTAAATTCAATAACTCAACAAAACAGGTGTATAGTTCATAATATTCCCGGTACAACAAGAGATTCGTTATCTGTTCATGCAACTTATGAAGATACGGATTATTTATTAATAGATACTGCCGGTCTTCACAGAGGCAACAAACAAAAAGATGATTTGGAATATTTATCTACACTAAGTACGAACTATGCTTTAGATGAAGCGGATATTGCCGTTCTTGTTGCAGATGCGGAACAAGGTATAGGTGAAACCGAAGCTAAAATTTTGGGTATGATTATAGAAAAGAAGAAACCGTGTATAATAGCCGTAAACAAATGGGATTTGATTGAAGATAAGGAAGATAGAATAAGACTTTTTCAACAACAGTTGGAAGAAAAACTGAAATTTTTGGATTGGGCGGACATTATATTTATTTCCGCCAAGACAAGACAAAGAGTAGACAGAATATTTAAGTTAGCACCTGCAATTTATAAAGAATATTCCAAGATGGTTCCGCAGGAAGAACTTAACGAAGCAATAAGATATGCAACGGACAAAACTCCTTTTTCAAGAAAAGGTAAAGTTTTGAAAATAAAAGATATTGAACAGCCGGTATCAAAACCGCCGACATTTAGAATTGCGGTAAACGATTTGGAGTTGGTACATTTTTCATATAAAAGATATTTGGAAAATATATTAAGAGAAAGGTTTTCTTTTAAAGGAACACCGATAATTTTGAAATTCAGAGAAATTTCAAAAGAAAAGTTTAAAGAATAAAATGACATTAAAAATAATTGTATATTTATTATTATCATATTTGTGCGGTGCGATACCGTTTGGATACATAGTTGCAAAATTGTTTAAACATGTAGATATAAGAACTTTAGGGTCCGGAAATCCGGGCGCTACAAATGTTTACAGATCTATAAGCAAACCGTTGGGCGTTTTAACATTGATATTGGATGTATTAAAAGGTTTTGTTCCGGTATATCTTATTTCTTTTATCAATCCGGAATTTCAGTGGATGGTTATATCCGTAGCTTTTGTTACGATAATCGGGCACACATTTACGGTATTTTTAAGATTTAAAGGCGGTAAAGGTGTTGCAACGGCTTGCGGTGCTTTTTTAGCGATAAATCCGTTATCCGTTTTGATTTGTTTGGGAGTATTTATTGTGGTATTGGCAATGTTTAAATATGTTTCGGCAGCATCAATAATGGCAGCACTTATGTTACCTATAAGTTTATACTTGTTAAAAGAGTTGCCGGAAATTGTTGTTTTTGCAGGAATGATTTCGATATTGGTAATAGTTCGTCATATAAGCAATATAAAACGTCTTTTAAACGGAACGGAAAACAAAATTTTCGGAACTAAAACTACAAAATAATAAGAGGCAAAAAATGAAAATATCTGTTTTAGGTGCAGGTTCTTGGGGAACAACTCTTGCATGTTTGTTAGCAAATAACGGACATAAAGTTTATCTTTGGGAAATAAACGAACAAGCTGCACAAAAGTTAGATAAAGAAAGAGTAATTCCTTTTATAGGCGGAGCAAATATTCCGGAAAATGTTGTGATTTCAAGTGATTTAAATATTATAAAAGAAACGGAAGCTGTGTTGTTTGTAGTTCCTTCACACTTCTTAAGATCGACGGTGAATTCCATAAAGAAATTAAACATAGATTTGGGTAAAAAACTTATAATCAGTGCAACCAAAGGTATAGAAAACGAAACTTTGTTAAGAGTTTCTCAAATAATAGAAGAAATTTATCCTGAAACAAAAGATAAAATTGTTGCCTTATCCGGACCGAGCCACGCGGAAGAAGTTTCAAAACAAATACCTACCGTTGTAACATCCGCTTCAAAAAATGAAGAATTTGCAATAAAGGTAAGAGATTTGTTTATGAACGATTATTTTAGAGTGTACACACAAGATGATATTGTCGGAGTTGAACTTGGTGCATCTTTAAAAAATGTTTTTGCCGTCGCGGGAGGTATAATAGACGGACTCAATTTCGGTGACAATACAAAAGCCGCAATAATTTCCAGGGGCTTAAAAGAACTTATAAGTTTAGGAATAGCTTTAGGCGGTAAAGAAAAAACTTTTTACGGACTTTCCGGTCTTGGTGATTTAATGGTTACATGTTTTTCCAGACATTCGAGGAACAGAAACCTTGGCGAAATGTTGGCAAAAGGTAAAACTTTGGAACAGGCCGAAAAAGAACTTAAAATGGTTGCGGAAGGTGTGAAAACTTGTATAAGCGCTTACCAATTAGGCAAAAAATTAAATATAGAGTTACCGATAATAAATGAGGTATATGAAGTTTTGTTTAATAATAAAGAAGCAAAAAAAGCAGTTTATGAGTTAATGACAAGAGCACCGAAAGCTGAGTAAGAGGAAAAGATGACAAAAAACGATTTGATAGAAAAAGTGGCACAATTAATGCCTTCAAAAAAAGAGGCGACAATCGTAGTAAATAAATTGTTTGAAGAAATGTTAGCTGCAATAATAAACGGGGAAAAAGTTGTAATTACCGGTTTTGGCAGTTTTAATTTGTTGGTTACACAGGCAAAAAAAGGAAGAAACCCTAAAACGGGTGATACGATACTTATAGAACCTAAAAAGAAAATAAAATTTAAACAATCTAAAGAGATATTCAATGCTTGAACCCGATAAAAAATATTTAAACATTAGTGAAGTTTCCGAAAGAACGGATGTTCCCGCATATACATTAAGATATTGGGAAAAAGAATTTAAACAATTGAGACCGGAAAGATATTCGGGACAACGTAAATATTCTCCTTTAGATGTTGAACTTATTAAAAAAATTAAAGATTTATTGTATAATAAGAAACTTACAATAAGTGGTGCAAAAAAGTGCCTAACTGTTGACAGAAGAAAAAAAAATATGTCTAATGATAGGCAAGTTAATTTTACCGATTCAAAAATTCTTGAAGAAATAAAGCAGGAATTAAAAGAAATATTAAATATTCTTGAATAAATGGTCGGGGTGTAGCACAGTTTGGCTAGTGCGCTCCCTTCGGGTGGGAGAGGTCGCTGGTTCAAGTCCAGTCACCCCGACTTTTTTATGTATATGAAGTTTTTTACTTTAACGATTTTATCATTACTAATATTGTTTTCAAACATATATGCAAGCAGTATGTCCATCGAAGAAAAAGAAGTAGACGTGGAACAGAAAGTTTCCCAGCTATCCCAACAAAACGATTGGATAAATCTTGATTCGTATATAGATTATGTGGGAATAACGGAATTTAAATATAACGAACAAGAATTTTCGTTAACACAATCATACTTTGATATTTTGGATTATGTTCCGAATACGGATAATATTTTAATAGTTTCTGACAGTTTAAAAGATATTATAAGTATCAAAAGTGAAAATGATGTTAATATACAAGTTAAATATAACGATAAGTATGGTAACGGAATATCAAACGGATATCCTAAACTGTATTTTAAACAACAATCTTCTCCCGATTCATGGACGGAAACAAATTTTGTTTCCGTAGGTAATAATCTGTTTAATGCCGATTTGTCTTTGGATTATGGAGTTTACGATTATTATGTCGTTGCCGATAACAATAATTATCCCGGAGAATATACATCGCCGATAAAAACGGTTATTATTACGGAAAGGCCGCATTCTTTTATAAATTTAAATCCTAATTTGCAAGACGGTAAAGGAAACTCAAATACGAATTTGAATTTCAGTTGGAATGTTACTAAAGGTGTAAGTGACGATATCTTAAAATATACTTTATTTTTGGGAACATCGGAAAATTCCATGCAACAATACGATTTGGCTACACAAAGTTCTTATATGACTCAAAATTTGTCTCCTAGAACAAGATATTATTGGAGAGTTGAAGTCGAAAATCAGTATGGAGCAAAACTGTTGAATCCTATAACTTACGATTTTGTTACTTTGGGAAGTATAAGAAAAGTTTATAATGCTCCAAATCCGTTCAATCCGCAAAAAGGTCAAAATACAAGAATATTTTTTGAAATGCAGTATGATGGTAATGCTGAACTTGATATATATTCGGAATATGGAGATAAAATTTATCATGTTGCAATAGACAATTTATCACAAGGTAATAACGAGTATGTATATAACGGTAAAGATGATTACGGTAACATTTTGTATAACGGTACATATTTGTGTGTAGTAAAGAAAAAATATTTAAATGGCGGAAGTAAAACCGAAAGATGCAGATTGTTAATAATAAAATAATTTTGATTTTAATAATATCAATACTTATAGTCCAAAATATATATGCTTCGGGAACAAGAAAAAATTTCCTTTCTCACGGACCGTCCGTTTCCGCATTTTCGCAAGGTGAAACGGCATTAAATTCTTTAGATGATCCGTCTATAATATATCATAACAGTTCGTTGCTCGGTTATTTTAATTATAACAATGTTTCTTTATCAAGATACAATTTGTTTGACGGAACATCATATAATGCCGCAGCAATAAATTACAGATTGTTGGAAAATTTTTCTTTGGGCTTTTCCGCAATAGATTTGGCAAGCGGAGATATTGAATTAAGAAAAGATCCGTTTGACAGCCCTAAAACAGTAAAGACAAATCAGTGGGCATATATACTTGCAGCAGCAACTATGATAAAACCTATAGAAACGGCTATCGGTATAAACTTAAAATATATTTATTATGACTTGTATGAAAAAAAAGACGGTGGCTTTGCAATAGATTTTGGCTTATCGAAATATTTTGATAATGTTGACATAAAATATACTCAGGCAAAGTTCGGCGTAGGTTTATCTATGCAAAATATTTTCGGAACAGGCATAAAACTTGATGAATATAAAGAAGATTTTCAGTATATATTCAGATTGTCGACATTAATGGAAATCCCTGTAATATATCGCCTTGAAACAAAAGATACATTAACGTTATCTTTGGATGTAAAAAATGAAGATACTTATAATGAACTTTTTGCGGGTCTTGAATATAAGTTGATGGAAAAATATGCAATAAGGTGCGGTTATTATCCGGAACATGTTACTGCAGGTTTCGGTATAAATATTTCCGCATTTGCGGTAAACTATTCAATAGATTTTAATGAGTTGGATTTGATAAACAGATTTTCGTTGGCGTACAGATGGGGAAAGAAAAAGCAATCAAAAAACGAGTTGGAAAAAGAAGCGCAAGCGGCACTAAATCAAGACAGAATCTCTCAACAACAAGCGCAGGAAATGTTTGATAAAGCAAAAGAATTTTATAATAAAAAACAATATTTATATTCAACGGATATATTGCAAAAAATAATAATAGATTATCCGAATTACGATTCTCCGAACATTTATTGCAACAAAATAAAAAATTTGATGAAAGAGAAATCTTCATCGAGCTATGATAGCGATTTTGATGAGTTTGCTTATTGGTCCGGTTATAAAAACTATTACGACGGCAATTATGACCAATGTTTAAAAGAGTGGATGAAATATTTGCAGTTCGATAATACAAATAAAGAAATTAATGAATATTACAATAAAGTTAATAAAATAGTAACGGATTCCATAGAAGAACAAAAGAAAAAACAATTTGAATATGAGGCAAACACTTTACTTAAAAACGGAATAATTTTATATAAGAATAAACAGTGGATTGCATGTATCAAACAGATGGAAAAAGTACAATCTTTTGTAAAAAATTCACAATATACAAACACCTCTTTTAATTATTATTCATCGGCAAAAGAGTATATAGGCAAATCCGTAAAAGAAATAACAAAAACTTTAAAACAAACAAAAAAAGCGGAACAAGAAGATATAAAGCAGGAAACGGAAGAACAAAACATAATAGTAGATGAAAAGTTGGCAGATGAAAAATATAAAGAAGGTCTTGTTTTGTATGCCAAAGGCAAATATTATGAAGCGGAAAGAATGTTTGAACTTGCATTAAAATTAAATCCCGGACATCAAAAAGCAATTAATGCTTTAAAACATTTAAAATAATAGAAAATTTGTTTCACAAATTTTTACCGAAAACCGTAAACTGTAAGCTGTAAGCTTTAAGCTAAAAATTGCTTCGTGATTTTTTGACAGTTCTATAAAAAAAATGTATAATCTCTTAATAATATTAGTGGTAAAAAGTTTTTTATAAATGTTTTGAATATGGGTGGATGGCGGAACTGGCAGACGCACAGGACTTAAAATCCTGAGGCTCGCAAGAGCCGTGAGGGTTCAATTCCCTCTCTACCCATATTTTTTATTTTGTAGAGGAAAAAATGGCAAACGATAAAGACGGAATATTAGTAGATTTTTCGACAATAGAAAAAAATGTACATGTATATACATTAAAAACAAGGGGAATACAAGCAATTCCCATAGACAAAATTATTGGTAGTTTGGGAAGATACTTGGACTTTTCCGAAACTTTGCTTCCTAAAAGAACCGATGGCAGTTCAAGGTACGAATATATAAAATCTTTAATGGAAAAAGGTATTAATTTGGAACCTATACAGGTTTATCAAATGTTGGATAATTATTTCATTATAGATGGTCACCATAGAGTTGCGGTAGCAAAAAATGAATTTAAAGCAAAATATATAGATGCCGATGTTACCGAAATTAAATTTGATTTTGAATTATCAAAAGATAAAAATTATACATTCGATTCCGAAAGTACAAAAAAATTCTTAATAAAGTTGGAAGAAAATGCATTTCAAAAGGCAACTTTATTGAATAACAAAATTTTAATACATCCTTTAAAAGTTACCGAATTAAAAAGTTATGCTATATTAAATCAGGAAATTTTGGACTTTAAAGAAAATTATAATAACGGTGAACTTTCCAAAAAATCGATAATGTTTGTATCTTATAAGTGGTATGCGGAAAGATTTTTACCTGCAGTAGAGTTAATGGAAGAAGAAAAAATTTTATCAAAGTTTGCAAACAGAACATATACGGATTTGTATGTGTGGATACAGAAACATAAATACTTTTTAAGTCAGCAGGCGGGACATGATGTAGGTTTTGATTTTACTGCACATGACTTTATGGAAAAATATAAAGATAAAAAATTTCTTGATATTATTCCTTCAATATTTACGGACATTATAAAAAATTTAGTAAAGTAATTATAAATAAGGATAACTTATGAAAATTCTTGCCGTATCCGATAAAGAAGATACAAAACTTCAAGATTTTATATTGCAAAATCCTAATGTTATAAAAAACATAGATTTTATTGTGTCTTGCGGTGATTTATCAAAAAGTTATTTGGAATTTATTGTTGATAGCGTAAAAAGATACTTTTTCTTTGTTGAAGGTAACCATCCTACATTAAACAACAATCCTACAAAAGATTATTTTAAGAAAATTGTTGATAAAATTTATGATGATGAACAACAGTTCAGTTTAGGCGGGATAAATTTGCATGCAAGAATGGAAATCTATGCCGATTATATATTGGTAGGATTTGAAGGATCAATGAGATACAATATGAAAGGTTACCAATATACGGAAAAAGAAATGGCAAGAATTGTAGGTAAAGTATCCAGAAAAATAAAAATTCAACAGATAAAAGATTTTATATTTAGAAGAAAAAAGAAAAAAATAATAGTTGTTTCTCATGCTCCGATATTAGGAATACATGATAAACAAGATACTTGTCATAAAGGATTTAATTGTTTTAAAAAATTTCTTAAAAAATTTAATCCCTTGATTTGGTTTCACGGACATGTTCATTTCGAAGGACAAATGACAGAACAAGTTACAAAAGTTGATAATACAACGGTGATAAATGTTTATGGCTTCCATATCGTAAACATTGATGATAACAATATAAATATAGTTTCCAATATAAACAATTTTATAAATAATAGGGCGGAATAATATGTTGAAAAAAGTTTTATTAATGATGTTTTTTGTTTGTGTGTTTCAGTTAGTTATGGCGGATGTTCCTAACGAAATAAGATATAACGGAAAACTTAAAGAATATAGAACGGAAGTTAATGCAACAAAAAATATGAACTTTAAACTTTATAATCAACTTACAGGCGGAACCGCAAAATGGGAATCCGGAACAAAATCCGTTGTGGTATCAAGCGGGATATTTTCGGTAGTTCTAAATCCGGATGTTGATTGGAGAGATAAAGATTATTATCTTGAAATAGAAATAGATAGTAAAAAATTGGAGCCGAGAGAAAAACTTACTGCAATTCCATATTCATTACATTCAAATACAACAGAATCCGCAACAGTTAAAGAAAATTCGGAATTTTCAGTAACCGTAGGTAACGATAAAAAATTTGTTGTAGATTCTACAGGTGCAAAAACAATTATAGGAAATACGGAATATTTCATGGTACCTAAAGGCGGCATAATTATTTGGTCCGGTTCGGCAGCCGCTATTCCGGAAGGTTGGGTATTATGTGACGGTTCAAACGGGACACCGAATTTAACAGATAGATTTGTTTTAGGTGCAGGTAACAATTATTCTGTAGGTTCTACCGGTGGTGAACAAACTCACACGTTAACAATAGATGAAATGCCAAGTCATGGACATGAAAGGGGAACCATGGATATTACAGGACAATTTCCAGCATGTGTTGAACAAGAAGATTTAACAAGTGTTGGTGGGGCTTTTTATATGTCAGGAAGAGCGTATGAATCTGGTGGTGTTGGGCATTCAGGAGATTGGTTATTAAACTTTAAAGCATCCAAAAGTTGGACAGGAACTTCTAGCTATGAGGGTAATTCTCAGCCACATAATAATATGCCACCATATTATGCACTATGCTATATTATGAAAAAATAAAAAAATGTTAAAAGAATTTAGAAAATCATTAGCAAAATTTATTTTTGATAAAAAAGAAAAATCCAAAAATGTTTTGGATATGCATAAAATAAATTCTATTTTAATTTTAAGAGATGATAACAAAATAGGAGATATGATAATAACAACTATTTTGTTTAGAGAAATAAAAAAAGCATATCCTCATATTAAAATATTTGTTTTATGCGGCAATTCCAATAAAATAATATTAGAAAACAATCCTTATATTGATAAAATATTTATATCTGATAATAAATTTTTAAAAGATATTTTTGTATATAGCAAGTTAAGAAAACATAAAATAGATTTGCTTGTAGATTTTTGGCCGTTTGGCCCGAAACCGATGCATTTTTTAAAGTTGAGAATAATAAATTCAAAATTTTTGCTTGGTATATGTAAACAAAAATATAACATATATGATATATCGGTAAATGTTAACTATAACGTTGAACATATTTCCAAAATATATACGGAAATATTGCATTCGTTAAATATAAAAAACGTAAATATAAACTACGATATATTCTTAGATAAAAAATATGAAGATTATGCTAAAACCGTTATAGAACAAAATGATAATAAAAAATATCTTTTCTTTAACACACATTCCGCCTCAAAATGGAGAACTTTATCTTTAGATAAAACAAAAGAAATTTTACAAATGCTTTATAAATACAATTTTAAAATAATTTTAAATTCTCAATATGATATAAACGACGAAAATATAATTGTTACCAGAAAAGATAATTTTTTATATGTATTAGCTCTTATTAAATATTCGGATATAATTTTAACTACAGATACTTCAATAGTTCATGCTGCTAATGCTTTCGATAAAAAGATGATTTCATTATATGTTGATTCTTCGGATAGAGAAGAAAAGTTATCACAAATATGGGCACCTAATTATAGGAACGGAATACAATTATTATCTAAACCTAAAAAAAATATAAGTTCAATAGAAACGTCGCAAATAGAAGATGCAATAAAAAATTTTTTAAATTAGAATTATAAGTAAAATAAAAAAAGGAGCAATGTTATACCATTGCTCCTTTTTTTATGTAAATCTTTTTTTATTTATTTAAAAGTTCAGTTAAAGTTTTGTTTACCATTTGCGGGTTGGCTTTACCTTTAGATTTTTTCATTACTGCACCAACCAAAGCGCCTATAGCAGATTTTTTACCTGATTTATAATCTGCAACAATTTTAGCATTTTCATTTATTGCTTCTTGGCAAACCTTTACAATTTCGCCTGCATCCGATATTTGAACAAGCCCTTTTTCTTTAACTATTACTTCAGGATCTTTGTTATCTTTAAACATATCTTCAAATATTGTTTTTGCTATTTTACCCGATATTGTTCCTTTAGAAATAAGTATTACAAGTTTCCCTATGTTTTCAGGTGAAATAGGGGACTGTTTTATTGTTAATTTAGAATTGTTTAATTTTCCTAACAATTCTGTAATAATCCAGTTAGCAACCGTTTTAGCACAATCTTTTGCACCTTTATTTGCTGTATTAAGAGCAGTTTCATAATAGTCTGCAAGTGCTTTATCCGATATTATTATGTTAGTATCATATTCGGAAAGACCTAAATCGTTTATAAGTCTTGCTTTTCTTGCTTCAGGAAGTTCCGGAATATTTTTCTTAATGTTATCTATAAATTCATCATCCAAATTTACAGGTACCAAATCAGGATCCGGGAAATATCTGTAATCGTGAGCATTTTCTTTAGATCTCATGGATTTTGTTACTTTTTCGTTAGGATCCCAAGTTCTTGTTTCTTGTATAACTCTACCACCGGACTCTACAATTTCAATTTGTCTTTCAACTTCATAGGAAAGAGCTTCTTGAACACCGGAAATAGAGTTCATGTTTTTAAGTTCAGCTTTTGTTCCAAACTCTTTTTGACCTACAGGTCTTATACTTATGTTTGCATCGCATCTAAACTTACCTTCTTCCATGTTACAGTCGGAGGCCTCAACATATTCAATCAAATTTTTAAGTGATTCCAAATAAGCTGCCGCTTCTTGAGGAGATCTCATATCCGGCTCGGAAACAATTTCCATTAAAGGTACGCCTGTTCTGTTATAGTCCGCCAACGAATAATCGAGTTGACGTGATCCTATATCATGTATAAGTTTTCCTGCATCTTCTTCCAAATGAATTCTTGTTATACCGATACTTTTTGTTTTACCGTCAACTGAAATATTTATTTTACCATGTTCGCAAAACGGAAGTTCATATTGAGATATTTGATAATTTTTAGGTAAGTCAGGATAAAAATATTGTTTTCTTGCAAATACCGATTTTTTGTTTATTGTACAATCGAGTGCGAGCCCCGTTCTTACTATAAGCTCTACTGCATGTTTGTTCAATACAGGTAACACTCCGGGTTGTCCCGTACAAACAGGGCAAATGTTTGTGTTAGGTTGGCAATGAAATTCTGTAGAACAGTTACAGAAAATTTTTGTTTTTGTTTTTATTTGTGAGTGAACTTCAAGTCCTATAATTACTTCATATTTGTTATTCATTTTTTATATCCTCATACAATTATATTTTTGGGAACTCTTTATGCCAAGCTGTAGCTTGTTCGTAAGAATAAGCAGTTTTAAACATTGTTTGTTCGTCAAAGTTTTTAGCTAACAACTGCATACCGATAGGAATACCTTTTTGTGAAAAACCACACGGTAAACTCATTCCCGGAATAGCAGCTAAATTACAACTTATTGTAAATATATCGGATAAATACATTTGTAAAGGATCAGAACTCTTTTCACCTATTTTAAATGCAGGTGTAGGAGCCGAAGGAGTAAGAATAATATCAACTTTTTCGAAAGCTTTTTCAAAATCTTGTTTTATTAAAGTTCTTACTTTTTGTGCTTTACCATAGAAAGCATCATAATATCCTGCTGAAAGAGCATAAGTTCCAAGCATAATTCTTCTTTTAACTTCCGCACCGAAACCTTGACCTCTGGATTTTTGGTATTCGTCTAACAAATTGTTACAATCTGCTCTGAAACCGTACCTTACACCATCATATCTTGCAAGGTTAGCAGAAGCTTCCGAGCAACAAATAATATAATAAACGGCAACCGCATAATCGGTATGAGGTAAAGAAATTTCTACAATTTCGGCACCTAAACTTTTGTATACTTCAATTGCTTTATCAAGAGCTGCTTTAACATCCGCATCCAATCCGTCTATAAAATATTCTTTAGGAAGACCGATTTTTAAACCTTTAACACCGTCTTTAATGTTTGTAAGATAGTTCGGAACATCTATATTTATTGATGTTGAATCTTTTGTGTCGTGACCGGCAATAACATTCAACAACAATGCACTGTCTTCAACCGTTTTAGACATAGGTCCTATTTGGTCAAGAGAAGAAGCAAATGCTACGGCACCGAATCTGCTTACTCTGCCGTAAGTAGGTTTTACACCTACTATACCGCAACAACTTGCAGGTTGTCTTATTGAACCGCCTGTATCCGTTCCTAATGCCAAAGGAGCTGTCATTGCACCAACAGCAGATGCACTACCGCCGGAAGAACCGCCCGGAATATGTTCCGTATTCCAAGGGTTTCTTGTAGTAAAAAATGCAGAATTTTCGGTTGATGAACCCATTGCAAATTCATCAAGATTTGCTTTACCTACAAATACGGCACCTGCATTTTTTAACTTTGTAATAACCGTTGCATCGTAAGGTGCAATATAGTTTTCCAAAATTTTTGACGATGCCGTCATTCTGATATCTTTTATTAAAATGTTATCTTTAATTGCTATAGGCACTCCTTCTAATTCTCCAACTGTTTCACCTTTAGCAATTTTGTCATCGGATTGTTGTGCTTGTTTTAAAGCATAATCCTCACATACTGAAACATATGCTTTTATTTTAGGATCTACTTCTTTAATTCTTCCAAGGAAAGCTTTTGTTACTTCAACACTTGAAAGTTCTTTACTTTTAATTTTTGCCGCAAGTTCCGTTGCAGTCATCTTTATTATTTCGTTCATATCAATATCCTTTTTTCTTCTATTCTTCTATCCCTCTATACATCTATACCTCAAATTTTCGCTTTGCGAAAATTTAATCTTCCAATTCCATAACCTTCTTAACTTTAAAAAAGTCACCGTCCTGTTCAGGTGCGTTTTTAAATAAGGCATCTATTGTTTCTTGAGAACTTTTTACTACAACATCTTCTCTCCAAACATTTTGGCTTGTTCCGCCATGGCTTGTAGGCGCTATTGTTGAAGTATCAACTTCTTTTATTTTTTCAATATAACCGAGTATTGAACCGAGCTGTTTAGCCAAATTTTCTTTTTCCTTCTCTTCAAATTCCAATCTTGCAAGAGAAGCAACATAATCAACATCTTTTTTTGATATTTCCATATTTGCTCCTAAAAAAAATATATTTAATCTTGTATATTATACATAAGAAAAAATTGCCTTGCAATTTTTTAGGTTATGGCTCACAGCTCATAGCTTAAAGTTTATTTTGCTAATTGCTAATTTCTAATTAATAATTGCTGTTTTATTATTATATTTAGTAAAATATTTAACATGAAAATATCTAAAAAAGAGTTGGAAAAACTTAATAAAGAAGGATTAATAACTTCACAACAGGTAGAAAACATAATAAGTTATTATCAAAAAAACACGGATAATAACAAATTGTGGAAACGATTGTTTGTTATAGCTGCCCTTCTTATTGCCTTAGGTATAATTTTGGTAATAGGTGCCAACTGGTCCGTAATACCGAACTTTTTAAAAATTTCAATAGATTTTGTTCTTTTTTTAGTATTGGTATATGCGGACTATTACTTTATAACAAATAATAAGAAAAATCTTTCGGAAGTTTTTTTAGTGATATCTTTTTTTATGGTTGCCGGAACCATAGGGCTTATTGCACAGGTATATAATTTGGATGGCGGTTGGCTTTCTTTTGCAAGGTTTTGGATGATTTTAACTATACCTTTTGTGGTTTTAAGTAAAACTTATTTAATAAATATTTTGTGGCTACTACTTTTGTTTAACAGTTTTCCGCATAGTTTTTATATTTGGTTACACGATATTTATTCTTATTTTGTTTCGGATTTTTTACCGTTTCCAAAGAAATATAATATTTCAATATTCTCGATTTTGGTATATTTTTTACTAAAATTCTTATATTCTTTATCAATAAATTTATATCATAAGTTTGACAGAAAAATTATTATAACAAAAGCTTTTTCTATAATTTTACAAATAACTATATATTATTTTGTACTTGTTATGGCTTTGGATAAAAATTTTGTTAATATAATTTTTGTCTTTTCGTTACTTGCTTATAAAATGTATAAATCTTTTCAAAACAGAAAGGAAAAATCGTTCAGAAATTATGCAATATTAACCGAGATATATATTCTATACTTGTTTGTAAGTGCTTACGGTAATTTGTTGTTTACTGGTATAGGGTTTATTGCAGGGGGAATACTTTTGCTCATTTCAATATATGTTTTAAGAAAGGTGTTATCTTATATAAAGAAGGTAGGAGCAAATAATTGAAAAATAAACTCTTGTTGTTTATATTACTAATTCCCGTTATATGTTTATTTGTGTGGAATTGTGTTTTATGGTACGATAAAGATTCCGGAACTGAGATAGTTGTGCGAATTACAGGTTATGATCCGAGGGATTTGTTATCCGGCCATTATATAAGCTACAGAATCGATTGGAAAAAAACGGATTTACATCAATTTGAAGATAAATCTTTTACAAAAGATGATTTTGTTAGAAGTTTAAATAAAAACTCTTACAGATTTTATGTTTCGGAAACTCATGCAAAATATTTAGATAAATTGTTAATGGAATCGTGGGATGCGAAAGAAGAAGATAAGAAAAAAGTAGAAGTAGTTTATTCGTATAAAATAGGAAAACATCCTATAGCTAAGAAACTTTTAGTATACGGACAACCATACCAAAAACTTATATAAAAACAGGTATAAAATTGTTATGTTATACTGTAAAAGATTAAACAGAGTTTATAATTTTTTTGGCATAAAGTTTAGAATAAGACTTAGACCTAAACACTATAAAAGAGTTGGAATTATTTTTGATTCAAGGGATGGTATAGGTAACAGAATTTTCGGCTTGATGAATGTGTTAAATTTTTTCACACCGGACGAAACAGATATCTTTTGGGATGATAAAGGGTGGGTATCCGCCAAATTTTATGATTTGTTTGATGTTAATTTTAAAACAAAAATAAATGAATATAACGATAAAGAAAAATTTGATATAGCAACAAAAGAAAATGATTTGATAATAGAAAAACCGGATGTTTGTTTAAAAACCCTTAAAAGAAAATCGTTGGGGTTGAAATACGATAAAATAAACAAAAATGTTTTTTTTGAATACCAAAAAATCTTCCAATATTTAAAACCTAAAGCAGAACTTATGGAAAAAATTAATCGAAATACCCCAAAAGAAGAGTTTGTTGCTTTGCAAGTAAGAAATGCAACGGATTGGGAAGATTTTGGCAGAAACGAAAATTTGAATTTGTTTGTTATGGAAATGAACAAAATAGCAAAAGACGGTACAATTTATTTATCTGCAATGGACGAAAAAGTCGGAACTTTTTTAAAAAGTAAATATAAAGGACAAATATTGGAATTGGAAAATAAAAATTATAAATCGATGCAAGATGCAATTTGCGATTTATATATAATGTCAAAAGCAAGTAAAGCCATATATTCTTTCGGTTCAACATTCGGTGAACTTGCTTTTTGGCTTAGGAAAGATATGCAAAAAGTGACAATTGTCGGTAGTCAGAAAAAATGGCTAAACAAAAAACAATGAAGGAAAAAATAGACGTATCATGTCAAAAATATCAATAATAGTACCCGTATATAATGTAGAAAAATATTTGCCGCAATGTTTGGATAGCATAATAAACCAAACATTTACGGATTTTGAATGTATATGTGTAAATGACGGTTCTCCCGATAATTCTTTGGCTATATTGAATGAGTATGCACACAAAGATAAGAGAATAAAAGTAATAAGTCAGGAGAACAGAGGATTATCTTTTGCAAGAAATCTGGGATTAAAAGTTGTTACGGGTAAGTATATTTCTTTTATAGATTCCGACGATTTTATATCAAAAGACTTTTTGGAAAAATTGTTAACAGTTGCAGAAAAAGAAAATAGCGATATCGTTTATTGCAAACATAAAACTTATTTGTCTATAGATAATAAATATAAAGACACCTTGAAAAGGAATGTAATTAATAAACTTTTTTTTAAGTATTCAAAAGAAAAACAACTCAAACATATCTTAAGTATAGTGGAAAATGCAAGATCTGTATGTATGAAACTGTATAAAGCCGATGTTATAAAAGATAATGCCCTTTCTTTTTTTGAGAAAATTGATGCGGAAGAAGATTTTTCTTTTAATATTTTGGCTAATTTATATTCAAAACAAATAAATCTTTTAGATGAAGAAATATATTTTTATAGAAAACAGGTGAAAAGTCTTACAACAAAAGAAGATACTTTTAGAATAAATGCCATAAAATCTTTTATATGTTTAACAAAAGAAATGGAAAAAAGAAACTTGTTAAAAGACAACAAAATATTAGAAAAGTTTATATTATCTTGTTTCACTTTCAATATAGGTAAAAAAATACCAAAAAAAGCTCAACAAGAACTTTATCCTGTAGTTTATAACCATTTTTTATATCTTAAAAATATTTTGAAAGAATCTTGTATTAAAGTTTGTAAGATAAATTTATATATTTTAATTATGAAGATATTTAAAACTAAAAGTTTTGCCTTTTTCAGAATGTTAAAAAATATATAACGATATGTTTATTTACTGAGATTGATTCTTTTATAACAGCGTTTTATCTTACTTCAATTCCGTTTTGTTTCATATATTTTTTTAAATCGGAAATTTCCAATTGTTTAAAATGAAAAAGTGATGCTGCAAGAACGGCGGAAGCTCCTTTTTTGCATACATCAACGAAATGTTCTTTTTTTCCTGCTCCGCCTGAAGCAATTACGGGAACATCAACAACTTTTGTTACTTGTTCCATAAGTTCCAAATCGTAACCGTCTTTAGTTCCGTCTTTATCCATACTTGTAAGAAGAATTTCTCCGGCACCGAGCTCTACACATTTTTGTGCCCATTTTATAACATTTAAATCGGTTTTTGTCCTTCCGCCATGAGTGTATACAGTCCAACTGTTACCATCTTTTTTTGCATCTATTGCTACAACTATACATTGGTTACCGAACTTTCTGCTACCATCATATATAAGTTGCGGATTTAATACTGCAGCGGTATTGATAGATATTTTATCTGCGCCGGCTTTTAATAATGTTCTCATATCATCAACAGTTCTTATTCCTCCACCGACAGTAAGTGGAATAAAAACCTGTTCTGCCGTTTTTTTAACGACATCTAAAGTTATTGCTCTTTTATCGGAAGAAGCGGTAATATCTAAAAATACAACTTCATCTGCACCTTCAACATTGTACCTTTTTGCTATTTCTACAGGGTCACCTGCATCTCTTAAATCTACAAAATTTGTTCCTTTAACAACTCGTCCGGCATTAACATCCAAACAAGGTATAACTCTAATTGCTACCATTTGAATCCTCACATTTAGAAACAAAATTCTTTAATAGTTGTAACCCTATTTCAGAACTTTTTTCCGGATGAAATTGGCATCCCCAAACATTTCCTTTTGCTATCGAAGAACAAAAATCTATTGAATGGTTAGTTGTTGTTGCTATATATTCTTTGTTTGCGGGTTTACAATAATAAGAGTGAACAAAATATACATAACTTTCATCTTTTATGTTGTTGTACATTTGAGATACTGTTTTATTTGTTTTAGAAAAAAATATTTTGTTCCAACCCATATGAGGAATGATTAATTTTTCGTTTTGTTTAGGAACAAATTTTTCTACCGTTCCTTCAACTATATTTAAGCCCTTATGTAAACCGTCTTCATAGCTTTCGGAAAATAAAAGTTGAAACCCTAAACATATTCCTAAAAACATTTTTTTGTTTGAAATATGTTCTTTTATTGCAATATCAATGCCTTTTTGGTTAAGTATTTTTATTGCCGGTTCAAAGGCGCCTACTCCAGGCAAAATTATTGAATTATAATTTTTTATACTGTCGGCATCGGAAATAATATCAACATCACCGCCGCAAAGTTCAACGGCTTTAGATACACTTCTTAAATTGCCCATACCATAATCTATAATTGCTATCTTTGGCTTCATTAAAAAATTACTCCATAATTTTTTGAGGTATGGAAGTATGGATGCATGGAGGTATGGACTAAAATTCCTACGGAATTTTGATAACCGGAAGGATGGATGTCTTGATGTATAGAAACGACCTAACTACACTAAATAACCTCGTTACGTTCGCAACTTTATTTTGCCGTTATATCTCTATATCTCTTTTTCTCCATTCCTCCAAATTGCCTTTGGCAATTTTCTATACCTCTATTCCTCTAATCCTCTATCCCTCAAATTTTTGCTTTGCAAAAATTATTCAACCGTAACCGATTTTGCTAAATTTCTGGGTTGGTCAACATCACAACCTTTCATAACAGAAACGAAATATGCAAAAAACTGTAAAGGTATAACATTTATTAAAGGAGATAAAATCTCATCAACTTCAGGAACAAAAATTTGATAATCGGAATTTTTGATTATATCTTTGTTTCCTTTATTTGCTATTGCAATTATTTTTGCGCCTCTTGCTTTAGCTTCTTCTATATTACTTAATATTTTATCATATACTTTACTTTTTGTTGCTATAACCATTACAGGCATTGTTTCATCTATTAATGCTATAGGACCATGCTTCATTTCCCCTGCGGGATAACCCTCGGCATAAATATATGAAATTTCTTTTAGTTTTAATGCACCTTCAAGTGCTATCGGATAATTTATGTTTCTTGCCAAATATATAAACTGTTTTGTGTTTTGAAACAATTTTGCTATTTCTTTTATCTTGCCTGAAAGTTTTAAAGTTTCGGAAATTTTTGTAGGAATATCTCTTAAATTGCTTATAAACTCCGCCAATTGTTCGGTAGTTATCGTTTTTTTCTTAGATGCCATAAACATTACAAGCAAATAAAGAGCAGTAAGTTGCCCGGTAAATGCTTTTGTTGATGCAACACCTATTTCCGGTCCGCAGTGAGTATATAGAACATTGTCTGCTTCTCTGCTTACACTTGAACCTACAACATTACATATTGCTATTGTTTTAGATTTTTTTTCCTTTGCAAGTCTTAAAGCTGCAAGAGTGTCTGCAGTTTCACCCGATTGTGAAATAAAAATCGTTAATACTTTATCATCTATAACAGGGTTAGCATATCTGAATTCCGAAGCAATGTTTACTTCCGTTGGGATACCTGTCAAATTTTCAAACAAAAATTTTGCCGTAAGTCCCGCATGATAAGATGTTCCGCAAGCTACTATACAAATTCTTGATATGTTTAGAATTTCTTCTTTTGTAAGTTTTACCGATTGTAATATTATTTTGTTTTCTTCATCGGAAATTCTGCCTCTGAATGTGTCTTGTGTGGTTTGAGTTTGTTCATGAATTTCTTTAAGCATGAAATGTTTATAACCGCACTTTTCGGCTTGTATTGCATTCCATAAAATCTTTTGAGATTTTCTTTTAATTTGTGTGTCTGTTTCATCAAATATTGTAGTAGAAATTTCTTTTATTTCTGCAATATCTCCGTTTTCAAGAAATATTACGTCTTTTGTATATTGTAATAATGCAGAAACATCTGAAGCAATAAAGTTTTCGTCCTTACCTATACCTATAACTAAAGGTGCATCTTTTCTTGCAACTATAATTCTGGAGTTATCTTCACAGGATATTGCACAAAGAGCATAAGCTCCTTCTATATTTTTTAATGCGGATTTTACTGCAGACAGTAAGTCTCCTTTATAATATTTTTCTATTAAGTGTGCAACAACTTCGGTATCCGTTTCGGAGGCAAACTTGTGACCTTCTTTTTGTAATTGTTTTTTTAGCGAGACATAATTTTCTATTATTCCGTTATGAACAACAACAATTTTTCCGCTACAATCGGTATGCGGATGAGCATTTTCTTCACTTGGTTTTCCGTGAGTTGCCCATCTTGTATGTCCGATGCCTATATTGCCTGAGATTTTGTTTGTTTTTATATTTTCTTGTAAGTTTATGAGTTTGCCGACACTTCTTCTTCTTTCGATTTTATCGTTATCTATAACGGCAATACCTGCCGAATCATATCCTCTGTATTCAAGTTTTTCCAAACCGTTATATATTACTTCAACTGCATTTTTTTTGCCTATATATCCTACGATTCCGCACATAATAAAAACCCTTTTAAATAAATATGAAGTTATTATACTAAAAACAAAAGATTACTACAATTTCATTCTTTATCTTTTTCTTTTCCGATAATAAGTCCCGTAATCCAAAAATATTGAGCAGCAAAAAAAGGTGCTCTCAGCATACAATCAAACTGCTCGGAAATAAATATGGAACACCAAGCAAATATTAACATCAAATAAAAAACGGAACCGGTATTTTTATATAATAGAAACAGTCTTTTAAATATGAAAAACAATATTGTGCAAAACAAAATAAAACCGACCAATCCGAATTCCAAAACTATTTGTAGAAAACTGTTATGAAAATGTCCCATATTATGAATATTGTTTCCTTTAGTTATGGAAATTCCCGGAGCATAACCGAATATTTTTGGTTTTTTTAACAAGTTTATTCCGTTTTTGTACATATCTATTCTTTCAACAATAGCGTTGTCGTTTGTTAAGTTTGTATTTTGTATTCTGTTTTTTAAATATGGATTTAAATGATAAATTGATACCAGCAAAATTGAAATTAAAATAAACAGTATCATTCCGTTAAGTATTTTTTTTCTTTTGTAAAAATAAAACAATAGTACCAAAATGAACACAAAAGATACGGATATAAAACAAGATCTTGTTCCGGATAAAAATAATGCAAAAGAATAAAAAAGTATTCCAAACAAAATTATAAGTTTACTTTTTTTGTTACTATCTTTAAATAAAAATAATACAAGTAATATTATTAAAACAAAACTACATCTTCCTGCAAATATCGTATGCCAACAAAATACGGCCAATCTGTCGTAAAACATTAAATCCGTATTATAAAATTTATCGGAAATCACATTGAAATAAGCTAAAAATCCCACAACAATTGTAAGAGAGAAGAATACTAAATATATTTTTAAAATTTTTAATTTTTGTTCTTTGTCCGATACCGAATAACCTAATAAAAAAGGAAACAACCAACCTACAAAATAATTTTGTAATTCTTTGAAACTTGTTCCAATATTTGGAGAAAACAATGTTAAAACTAGTCCGTAAAACAAGAATATAAATAAGGATAAAACAATATTATCTTTTTTCCATACATTAAAATATTTTATTGCAAATATTACGGATACTAAAGACAATACTTTCCAACCGTCTTGCCCGAAAGGAAACATTATTGCAAAAATATAATTGAAAACTTGTTCCATGAATATTCTTCTTTTTTATAGTAATTCTTTATAAATTTTGTCGATTTCTTCTTCAAAATTTGTCGAATCGTAAATTGTAAATACTTCTTTTGCAAGAGCAAGCGCAACAGAACCTTCACCGGAACGAACTATTAAATCGGAATTTCTTTTTCTTAAATCTTTGGCATTTTCTGAATAAGTTGTGTGAACCAATATTTTTATTCTTGAGTTTAAAGATTTTGCGATTTCCGTTATTTCTTGTGCAGGTGCAAACGGGGTGGAAATAACTATTGCTTCTGCCGTTTCAATGGCAGACATTATCAATATTTCTCTTTGAGAAGCATCGCCGTAAATAGCTCTTAATTCTTTAATATTTTTTAATTTTATTTTTTTAACCGTATCGATATTCATTTCAATAATTGTTACATTTATTTGTTTTTGTAACAAAATGTTAGATATTATTCTACCTACAGGACCATAACCTATAACAATAACATGTCTTAAATTTTTTGTTTCGTTTTCTATTTCGTCCGTTATTGTATAATAAGTTTTAAAGTATCCTTTCTTTTGTAAAAGTTTTATTATGGACGGTATCCATCTGTAAATTGTAGTGTTAAATGTTATTGTAACAATAGATACGAATATTATTGCATTGTATGCATCGTGAGACATTATTCCGTAAGATACTGCAAGTGATGCCAGAATAAAAGAAAACTCTCCTATTTGCCCTAATGCAACTCCGATAGATATTGCTTTTTTTACAGGTTGTTTTAAAAATTTAATAATAAGGATTGCACCTATAGGTTTTACAAAAATAACAACTAATAACAAAATTATTGTTAACGTCCAAGAAGATTTTAAAGAAGAAATATTAAAAAGCATTCCCACGGAGACAAAAAATAGAACAGCAAAAACATCACTTATGGGAAGCGCCTCGGATGTTGCTCTTGAACTGAATTCCGATTGACCTACAATCATACCTGCCAAAAAAGCACCTAATGCTATGGATGCACCGAAAAATTCGGTTGCACAAACCGATATACCTAAAGCAATTACAAGAACGGATAATATAAAAAGTTCTCTGTTGCCCGTTTTTGCTATATGTTCCAATAAAAAAGGTATAACTTTTTTACCGACAACCAAAGCAAATACAACCAAAACGGCAAGTTTTGATATTGTAATTACAAATGTAAGAAATAAATTATGATTTGATGCTGTCTTTCCTAAAAAGGCAGGTAATAAAACCAATACTAAAATTGTAAAAAGATCTTCCAGTATGAGCCAACCGATTGCGGCGTGACCTGTAGGAGTATGTAATATTTTATTTTCGGAAAAAACTCTTGTTAAAACAACCGTGCTTGCAACAGATATCGATGTGCCTAAAATAAGACCGGATGTCCACGACCATCCTAATAATTTTATTAATATTGTAGTAATAATCGTGCAATTTGCTATTTGAATTAATGCGCCTACTGCAATATTTTTTACGGCAAGAAAATCGGCTATTTTAAAATGCATTCCTACACCGAACATCAAAAGAACAATACCGATTTCCGCACATTGTTGAGCAATACTCATGTCGGCAACAATTCCCGGTGAGTGCGGACTTACCAAAATACCGGCTATTAAATAACCGACAAGAGGGGATAATTTTATTTTGTGAGCGATATAACCCAGTACAAGTGCTATAGTTAAACCGCTTGTTAATGTAAAAAATAAACCTATTCCGTTAGTCATAACAAAAACCTTTGAATTTTCAACCATTATTATATATGTGTGAGAAAAAATTTTCAAGGAAAATTTAAACGACAATGTATAATGTATAATGTACAATGTATAATTTCGGTAAAAAGAGCAAAACAATTTTGATAGACAATCAGTTTTTTACAATATAAAAAACAGCTTAATTATAAATTGTAAATTATAAATTATAAATTAACAAAATTGCCTTGCAATTTTTGATTATGTATAATATCTAGTTGTTAAAGGGAATATTTATATGAAATTTAAAATATTATTAGTATTGGTAATACTTTTTTCAATATCAATAGTTGCAGGTTCTCTGTATACAAGAAAACTTATAGAAGAACTGCCATCAATATCTCATCTTGAAAATTATACACCAAGCATTGTTACAAAAATATTTGATAGAAACGAACGACTTATAACCGAACTTTTTGTTGAACGAAGAGTATTGGTGCCGTTAAAATATATTCCTTTGGATTTACAAAATGCTTTCTTAGCAACGGAAGATAACGACTTTTATAACCATTGGGGAATTTCAACAAAAGGTATTTTAAGGGCATTTGTAACAAATCTTTTAAAGGGTAAAGTTGCTCAAGGCGGTTCCACAATAACACAACAATTATCAAAAACGATATTTTTAACCGCAGAAAGGACGATAACAAGAAAGATAAAAGAAGTTTTACTAACAATCCAGCTTGAAAGACAGTATACAAAAGAAGAAATTTTACAACTTTACATTAACCAAATATATTTTGGGGCGGGGGGATATGGAGCGGAATCCGCATCAAGGATATATTTCGGCAAATCCGTTAGAGATTTAAATTTGGCAGAAGCAGCTTTAATTGCAGGGCTTCCTAAAGCACCTAATTATTATTCTCCTTTAAAAAATCCTGAAAGAGCAAAAAAAAGAAGAGCCGTTGTTTTATCAAGAATGAAAGAAATGGGGTATATAACGGAAGAACAGGAAAAAGAAGCAAACGAAGTTCCCGTACCTACCGAAAAGCATACACAAGAACAAACATCAGGTCATTATTTTGTTGAATATTTAAGAATATTATTGGAACCGAAATACGGAACAAATGTTTTACATAAAGGCGGTTTAACAATATATACTACACTTGATATAAAGATGCAGGAAGCGGCAGAAAAAGCTTTAACAGAAGCATTGGACAAATTTGATAAAGACCATTTAGAAACCTTTGAAAAAGAAGGTGTGGAACCTAAAAAAGTTCAGGGTGCCATAATGGCCATAGATCCTAAAACAGGTGCTATAAGGGTTATGGTTGGCGGAAGAGATTTTAAAGAAACGAAGTTTAATAGAGCCGTTCAAGCAAAAAGGCAAGCAGGTTCTTCTTTTAAACCTTTTGTTTATACCGCCGCAATAGATACAAAGCAAATGACACCTGCAACGGAACTTGAAGATGAACAAATGGTATATTTGTTTGACGGTAAAAAATGGGAACTTGTATCAAGAAATTTATCTTATGTTGAAGTTTTGGCAGAAAAAATGACACCGGAAGATTTAATAGATCCTATGAAAATTTGGTATCCGGTAAATTATGGCGGGAAATATAGAGGAAATGTTTTATTAAGAGAAGCGCTTGCCAGATCATTAAATACCTGTGCGATTGAAGTTATAGATAAAATAAAACCTGCAACTGTTATAGATTATGCAAGAAAAATGGGAATAAAAAGTCCTTTAACAAATACATTATCTTTAGCTCTCGGTTCAAGTGATGTTTCGTTACAAGAAATGGTTTCTTCGTTTGGAACATTAGCTTCCGGTGGAGTAAGAACCGAACCTTATTTTATTACAAAAGTTGTAGATAAAGACGGTAAAGTTTTAGAAAATAATTTGCCTGTAGAAAAAGAAGTATTATCCCCGCAAACTTCTTTTGTTATGACGAACTTATTACAAGGTGTTGTTAAAAACGGTAGCGGTTATGCTGCAAGGCAGTTGGGTAGACCTTGTGCGGGAAAAACAGGAACATCAAACGATAGTGTTGATGCTTGGTTTGTAGGTTATACTCCGCAGATGGTTGCGGGTGTTTGGGTCGGTTATGACGACAGAACTTCTTTAGGTACAAAAGTTACCGGAGGAAGTTTGGCTTGTCCTATATGGACAAACTTTATGAAAGAAGCTTTAAAAGGGTATCCTATAGTTGATTTTACACAACCGAGTAACGGTATAGAATGGGCTTTAATAGATCCTAAAACAGGTCTTCTTGCATTGAGCAAAACTCCGAATGCTTATCTTGAAGCATTCTTGGAAGGGACCGTTCCTACAATGTATTGTACTCAAAAGAGTCAGTATGATGAAAAATCTTTAGCGGAAGATAACGACGAGGTAGAAGGTTATTAGTTTTCTTCCTTAAAATAATCGAACACATCTTTAAAAGTAAGATTTCCGATTTGTATACCTGCAAATCTGTTATACAATTTCATTTTAGATTTGTTTAACATATCCGAATGAATACCATATCTTAATGCCAAAGATGCTTCTATATAAGCAGATAATTTATCACATATTTCTACAAGTTTGCCGTCAACGGCGCAGAAACCGTTATCATTGTATTTATCTTCAATGATATCTACAAAGTTAGAAACATTATTTTCTACGATTCTGTTTGCGAACTCGTTTTCAATAAAATATTTCATTTCAAAATGCCATGTTTCCGGAAGCAAAGGTAAAATTCTGTTTTCAACTTGTTTTTTTTCAAATTCTTTTATTATATCTTCGAGACCTTCTACGGAAGATTTTACGGGACTAATTATGTCTTTTGTTAAAATTTCAGGTAAATCGTGAAATAAAGATGAGAAAAAATTGTTATAACATCTCTTTTCGCAAACATTCATTTTCAGAGAATATAAATATGCAAATATTGCAACTATGAACATATGTCCCAAAACGGAAGTTTTCGGTTGTCTGAAAGATTGTGCCCATCTTTGTTGAAATCTCAGTTGCCCGCACAAATCAAGAAATCCGTAATATTTTTTATTCATCATCAACTTTTTTACACCGGCAAATTCCTGATATTTTGATACACAAGCATCAACCGTTTCTTTTGTTCTGTCTATTCCGTAAAGCATTTTGTTCAAAGGAAAAATTACACCGAATTCCCATCTTGTAGAAAATTCATGAGAAGCGGCAAGTATCTTTTTTTCATATTTTGCATACTCGTCATCAAACAAAAATTGTTCAAATCTTTTTGAAAAATCAGGTCCTATTTTTGAAATATCTTCGTTAAGATTTTCCAAAACCCATTTATTTAATTCTTTTTTCTTTTTAGACATTATTTCATGATAAACTTCAGGTTTTAAATCGGTTAACATTGTTCTGTGTAAGAACTCGAATATTCCGCCTTCAATAAGTTTAATCCAGTCTATAGGTTTGCCTTCTTCTTCATCGAATTTGGCGATTATATATGCAATAATCATTTTGTGAGCTTGTTTATCTATTTCAAAAAAATCAAACGGTCTTATATGGTCGTTCCATCTTAAAATGTTTGCTGCCGAAAAGATTCTTTCAATAAGTTGTTTTGTTATCATTTTTTATTCCTCCAATCTTCTACTTGTTCGTCGTCTTCATATGTTCCTTCAATATCTATAACATTGTCTCTATTTAAAATATGTTCCGTTTTTATTTTTCCCTTTTTTTTATAGAATTCAGGGTTTCTTACTATAACAAAATTTTCAACAATCAAATAAATTATACTTAAAAGCAGAGCGCCAACAAAGGCCGTTGAAAAATTTTTTATATAAAAGCCCTTTACTAAACTTTCAACGATTGTCAATAAAAATGCATTTATAAATAAAGTAAAAAGTCCTAAAGTAAGAAAATTTACTGGCAACATTATAATTTTTATTATGGGTTTAAGATAAATATTTATTAATGATAATACTATTGCCGATACTATCAACGTTCTCCAACTGGTTATAATTATTCCGCTTACTATATTCGATACAAGAAACAGAGCAAATATATTTATAAAAGTAACCTTTATAAAATTTCCCATTTATTTTTTCTCCAATTTTTTATGATTGAAATACACATATATTTTACCAAAATTTATATTGTCCGTTTTATATCTGCTGTAACATTCTTTTATTTTCGGTTCGTTTAAAAATCGTATAACTTTCTTTTTTAATTGTCCTGTTCCTTTACCGGGTATAATTTCAACAATATCTATTTTTTTGTTTTTTGCTTGTTGAATTATATCATTTAAAGCTTTATCGATTTCTTTGCCTTTATTAAAAATATCATGTAAATCAAGTTTTAAATAAGACATATTATTACTCTACTAATTTTATAATGGTTTCTGCAAGATTTTTTGCAATAAGTTCATTTCCATAATCGGTACAATGTCCGAAACTTCCTGCAAAATTATCTCTGAATATCTGATAATAAGAATATTTGTTTAATGCTTCTTTAAAATTGTCCTCGTTTGAAACGAAATAAATTTTATTTAACAAATCTGTTTTTTCAAAAATATTTTTAAAAGTTTGTATAGGCATTGTAGGATAGCCCATGCATATATATGTAATGTCATTATCTATAATTTGTTTTGCAATATATAAGTATGCTTCTTTTATTTTGTCCGTAGTGAAATTAGGTTGGTTTATAATATTTTTATATTTGTTTTTGTAAGTGTAATATTTAACATCAATATTGTTTGTTTTTAAATAATCGTACAAATTATCTAAAACAGAAGTTTCAACTTTGTTGGAAATTAATATATTATAATATGCTTTTAAGTTTTTTAATGTTGAATAGTATGTAAAAGATTCTACAATTCCCGAAAAATATATGTTTTTTTGCTCGTCATCCAAATCATTGTTGTTTATGGTTGACAATATTAAGTTATAGGCCTCTTTAAATTTTCCTTGCTTTATATAACAGTCCGTTAATACGGATAGTATTGAACATTCTGCTTTGTGATATTTAAAAAACAGTTTAGAATATTTTTCTATTTGTGAATAGTTGTTTTTCATCCTATATACATATATCAAAAGTTTAATTGCATCTTCATCTTTTGGATTATTATTTGCTACAACAACTAATTTTTCTAGCCCTTTTCCGGTATTAAAATAATCGTCAACTATTTTCTGATAATCTGTTTTTGTTTCTTCTGCATATAATTTTGTTGCAACAATATTTTCAATGTTTCTTTTTATTATTAAAAACAGATTAAATATTTTTATAGGGTAATTTTTATATATTTGTTTATTACTAAATTTTGCATCGTTAATTCCTATCATTGATACTACTATATCAGGTTGATAATAATTTATTTGATTAGTTATTCTTTCTGCTATATTTTGTATGTTTGTTCCGGGAATTCCACAATCAATAACAACATAATGTTTATCTGTCTTTTTATCTAAAAAATATGGTAGAAATTTCGGGTATTGCCCGTAAGTCGTGGATTCTCCGATACACAATATGCGGATAGTTTCATTATCTTTTACTTTAATTCTTTTTTCTATTTTTTGAGAATTTGATATTTTGTTTGCATATTTTAAAACAAAAGAACTTGTCTGTAACAAAATTTCTAAACAAAATAAAGCAATAACAATACCGATAAATAATAAAAGGATTTGTTTCATTTGATTTTTATTCTTGCGATAGTATATTTGGGAAACATTTTTACGTCTTGTTCAGGTACTGAAAAAACTATTGCTTGGTTAAGTTGTCCCGGAGAAACAGTATCAACAATTTTTTTTGAATTTGCAATTTGAATGTTTCCAAGTTTTATTTTATAAGGTTCAAATTGATATGGGGATAACAAATCGAATTCATCTCCCTTTGATAGTTTGTGCCTTAATTCTAAAACGATATTGTTTCCGTTAATTTCTCTTACAACTCCGCAATTTCTGTAATCGCTTTTGCTTGAAGTATCGTTGTAATCTTGTGCGCTATCGTCGGGTATTCCGTTGAAAAATCCTAATGTGTATCTTCTGTTTTGTAATGTTTCAAGTTCTTTCATATATATAGAATAATCCCATTTTTCGGGATTTTTATAATAGTCGTCAATTGCTTTTCTGTAAATTCTTGCGGTTTGTGCAACATAATACTCCGTTTTTGTTCTTCCTTCGATTTTCAAAGAATCTATTTTTGTCTGCAAAATTTTATCAAGCTTTGGCATTAAACATAAATCTTTGGAATTAAAAAAATATGTTCCTTTATCATCTTCTTCTATCGGATAATAATTCCCCGGTCTTTCTTCTTCTTCAAGATACATTTTATATTTCCATCTGCAAGAATGTGCACATGCTCCTTGGTTTGCGCTTCTTGAAGCCATAAATGCGGAAATAAGACATCTTCCGGAATAGCTTATACACATTGCACCATGTATAAACATTTCTATTTTTATGTCCGGACATTTTTGTTTAATTTCAACAATTTCATTAAAAGAAGTTTCTCTTGATAATACGCATTGACTTGCACCCATCTTTCTCCAAAAATTTACGGTAAGATAAGAAGAAACGTTTGCTTGAGTTGATATATGTAATGGTAGATTTGGTATTCTATCATGTACAAATTGAAATACTCCCGGATCGGAAATAATAATTCCGTCAGGATTTAATTCTTTTATTGTGTTTACGAATATTGATAATTTGTCTATATCTTTGTTATGAGAAAACAAATTTAATGTAAGATAAATTTTTTTGTTTGCATTATGAACAAATTCAATTCCTTCTTTAAGTTCTTCCAAAGGAAAAGAAGATCTTGCTCTTAAAGATAAATCAGGTGTTCCGGAATAAACAGCATCTGCACCGTACAAAATGGCGGTTTTTAATCTGGATAAAGAACCTGCCGGTAATAAAAGTTCCGATTTGAATTTTTCCATAACACATATATTATATCAATTTAATTGTAAATTATAAATTATCAGTTTTATTCTCGATACATTCATACATGTATCTCTTAAAATTTTGTCTTGCAAAATTTTTCGCTTGACAAATTTTTGAAAGTGTGGTATAAGTATGCCCATTGCAAATCGGAATTGCAAAAAGTTCTTTCTAAAAGTTTAGATAAAAAAGTACAAAAGAAAAAAAGTACTTGACAAATTTTTGAAAGTGTGGTATAAGTATGCCCATTGCAAATCGGAATTGCAAAAAGTTCTTTTTAAAAATTTAGATGACAAAGTACATAAAGAAAAAAAAGTACTTGACAAATTTTAAAAAGTATGGTATAACTTTAAAGCTTTGAAAAAAATACTTGACAAAAAAAATAATTTGTGGTATAAGTAAAAGCACAATCGATCTTTTAGTAGTTTTGAGTAGTTGACTTTTTTAGTAGTAATTAAATAGTACGGGTTATTAAGTCTTCTGGAAATAATGAAGCACCCAACTAATATATAGATAGAGAAAATTCTTTGCTGAAAGGCAAGATGCAAAGAAGGATGGTTTTTTTTCTCTCTCAAAAAGGTCTTTGATAACTGAATAATATGCAGATGAGTGTCCTGTAAAAGGGGCAATCAAGCAATTTAAGGGTCTAGTTGTTTTTTTGTAGTTTATATATGTTTAACATATATTATTAATGTAATTAAGAGCTTAAGCAAAACTCTATAAAATTTTTTTATGGAGAGTTTGATCCTGGCTCAGAGTTAACGCTGGCGGCGTGCCTAACACATGCAAGTCGAGCGAATTCTTACAGAGTATCGTAAGAGTTAGCGGCAAACGGGTGAGTAACACATGGGAAACCTCCCTTAGAATGGGGAACATCTCCGTGAAAACGGAGCTAATACCGCATAAGACCACAGTTTGGCATCAAACAGGGGTAAAAGCAGCAATGCGTTCTAAGATGGTCCTGTGTCCTATCAGCTAGTTGGTGGGGTAACGGCCTACCAAGGCTAAGACGGGTATCCGGCCTGAAAGGGTGAACGGACACACTGGAACTGAGACACGGTCCAGACTCCTACGGGAGGCAGCAGTGGGGAATTTTGGACAATGGGGGAAACCCTGATCCAGCGACGCCGCGTGGAGGATGAAGGTTTTAGGATTGTAAACTCCTTTTGGAGGGGAAGAATAAATTGACGGTACCCTCAGAAAAAGCCACGGCTAACTTCGTGCCAGCAGCCGCGGTAATACGAAGGTGGCGAGCGTTACTCGGAATTACTAGGCGTAAAGCGTATGTAGGTGGTTGGATAAGTCTATGGTGAAATTTCCTGGCTCAACTGGGAAGGGTACATAGATACTGTCCGGCTTGAGTGTGTGAGGGGGAGACGGAATTCCTGGTGTAGCGGTGAAATGCGTAGATATCAGGAGGAACACCGATGGCGAAAGCAGTCTCCTGGCACAATACTGACACTGAGGTACGAAAGCTAGGGTAGCAAACAGGATTAGATACCCTGGTAGTCCTAGCTGTAAACGATGCTCACTAGATGTGGGAGGTATCGACCCCTTCCGCGTCGACGCTAACGCATTAAGTGAGCCGCCTGGGGAGTACGGCCGCAAGGTTGAAACTCAAAGGAATTGACGGGGGCCCGCACAAGCGGTGGAGTATGTGGTTTAATTCGACGCAACGCGAAAAACCTTACCTGGGCTTGAACTGCTAGTTTTAGCTGTTGGAAACATCAGTGAACCGCAAGGTAGCTAGCAGAGGTGCTGCATGGCTGTCGTCAGCTCGTGTCGTGAGATGTTGGGTTAAGTCCCGCAACGAGCGCAACCCCTATCCCATGTTACCTGTAGCAATACAGGGTCTCTGAGGAAACTGCCATCGACAAGATGGAGGAAGGTGGGGACGACGTCAAGTCATCATGGCCTTTATGTCCAGGGCTACACACGTACTACAATGGTCGGTACAGAGGGCTCCGATATCGTAAGATGGAGGGAATCCCACAAAGCCGACCCCAGTTCAGATTGTGGGCTGCAATTCGTCCACATGAAGGAGGAATCGCTAGTAATCGCAGATCAGCAGGCTGCGGTGAATACGTTCCCGGGCCTTGTACACACCGCCCGTCACACCACGAAAGTCAGTCTTAACAGAAGCTGTTGTGCTAACCGCAAGGAGGCAGGCATCTAAGTTAAGGTTGGTGATTGGGGTGAAGTCGTAACAAGGTAGCCGTACGAGAACGTGCGGCTGGATCACCTCCTTTATAAGGAGTAAACATACATCATTAATTTGATGGGATGTTATTGGTTGATACACTTAAATTGCACATTCGGGATTACTACCTATATGGGGCATTCATCCGCATATTATTTAGTTGGCATTATAAAGCTGGTATCTGGTCGGCGAAAGCAGTAAGATACGGTTGTTGCAGAAAGCGGGCCTATAGCTCAGTTAGTCAGAGCGCACCCCTGATAAGGGTGAGGTCTGTGGTGCAACTCCACATAGGCCCACCAGTTATATATTTTTTGGAACATTGGGGATATAGCTCAGCTGGGAGAGCGCCTGCTTTGCAAGCAGGAGGTCGTGAGTTCGATCCTCACTATCTCCACCAAATAAACTTGAATTTTTCAGTTTTATACTGATAAATATATAGCAGTAATGTTCATTGAAAACTTAATAGGCAAATCAGCGTCTTCATGTTTTTAAACATGAAAACAAGAAAACACAATTAGTTGTTGTTAAATAATAACAAAGTTATAAAAAAGTAAGTTACATAATCATCTCATTTTAGGATGGGATTAGAGAATGTGACTAAGCTACTAAGTGCATATAGTGAATGCCTTGGCTGAGACTGTCGATGAAGGACGTGGTAAGCTGCGATAAGCGTCGGTGAGGTGCAAACAACCTTTGACCCGGCGATTTCCGAATGGGGTAACCCCGTAACAAGTAATTGTTATGATCCGCAAGGAAGGCAACCCAGGGAAGTGAAACATCTCAGTACCTGGAGGAAAAGACATCAACCGAGATATCGAAAGTAGTGGCGAGCGAAATCGATACAGCCTAAACCAGTGTGCTTGCACACTGGGGTCATAGGACTACGTTAGTAGAGTTATCAATCAAAAAATTAACTGAACGGTCTGGAAAGACCGACCATAGAAGGTGATAGTCCTGTATGTGAAAATTTTTTGACTCGAAGTAGTATCCTGAGTACCATCGAGCACGTGAAACTTGGTGGGAAGTTAGGGGGACCACCCTCTAAGGCTAAATACATGTCTCAGACCGATAGTGAACCAGTACCGTGAGGGAAAGGCGAAAAGAACCGCGGGAGCGGAGTGAAATAGAACCTGAAACTGTATGCATACAAGCAGTTCGAGGGTTATACCGGAAGCTTCGGCAACCGGAATGCCTGAGAGCGTGCCTATTGAAGAATGATCCGGCGAGTTAATTGGTAGGTGCAAGGATAAGTGTTAAGTGAAAGCTTGTCACGTATCCGTAGCGAAAGCAAGTTTGAAAGGGCGTTAGTACCTATCATTAGACCCGAAGCCAAGTGATCTATGCCTGGACAGAGTGAATTCCCTTTAACCGGGGAAGGAGGCTCGAAGCGTCGACCGTTGAAAAGGTCTTGCATGAGCTGGGTATAGGGGTGAAAGGCCAATCTAACTTGGTGATAGCTGGTTCTCCTCGAAATAGTTTTTGGACTAGCCTAGTACGTTAAGTCTGAGAGGTAGAGCACTGAATAATCTAGGGGGTGTAACCCACTTTCCGAAGTTAATCAAACTCCGAATTCTCAGATGTATTATACTGGAGTCAGTTTGTGAGGGATAAGCTTCACATGCGAAAGGGAAACAGCCCAGACCACCAACTAAGGTCCCTAAATATATACTAAGTGGTACAAGGAAGTGGAATTTCTTAGACAGCTAGGAGGTTGGCTTAGAAGCAGCCACCCTTTAAAGAGTGCGTAACAGCTCACTAGTCAAGTGATTCTGCACCGAAGACACCCGGGGCTCAAGTATATTACCGAAGTTGTGGATTTTATAGCAATATAAAGTGGTAGAGGAGCGTTCCCACGACACTGAAGATGTACCGAAAGGAGCATTGGAGTTGTGGGAAGTGAGAATGTCGGAATGAGTAGCGATAAAAGAGGTGAAAATCCTCTTCGCCGAAAACCTAAGGTTTCCTTGAGTAAAGTTCGTCTGCTCAGGGTCAGTCGATCCTAAGCCGAGGGCGAAAGCCGTAGGCGATGGGTATCAGGTTAATATTCCTGAACTACCTTTAGTGGGTTAATGTGTTTAGCTACGCTTTCTAGTAGATCATCATCTCATTGGTTGTAGATGTTGCCTCGCAAGAGGGAGGATTTGGAGCAATCCGAAGAACTGATCGTATGGAGAGCCAAGAAAAACCTAGACACTGCTGCTGGAGGTAAACGTACCGCAAACGGACACACGTAGGTGGGGTGAAAATCCTAAGGCGCGCGAGATAACTTTCGTTTAGGAACTCGGCATATTGGCCCCGTAACTTCGGGATAAGGGGTGCCTATAGCAATATAGGTCGCAGTGAAATGGCCCTCGTGACTGTTTAACAAAAACATAGGTCTCTGCTGAAATCACAAGATGATGTATAGGGACTGACACCTGCCCGGTGCTGGAAGGTCAAGGGGAGATGTTAGCGCAAGCGAAGCATTGAACTTAAGCCCCAGTAAACGGCGGCCGTAACTATAACGGTCCTAAGGTAGCGAAATTCCTTGTCGGGTAAGTTCCGACCTGCACGAATGGTGTAACAAAGAGGGCACTGTCTCAACGAAAGACTCGGCGAAATTGTGGTACCCGTGAAGACGCGGGTTGCCTGCGGCTAGACGAAAAGACCCCGTGGAGCTTTACTGTATCTTAGCCTTGAATTATGGAGTTGAATGCGTAGAATAGGTGGGACGCTTCGAAGCTTGGCTTTTGGGCTAGGTGGAGCGGAAATGTGAAATACCACCCTTTTAGTTCTGTGGTTCTAACTCTCAGGTTTGAAACAACCGAGAGGACATGGTTAGGTGGGCAGTTTAACTGGGGCGGTTGCCTCCTAAATAGTAACGGAGGCGTACAAAGGTATCCTCAGGACCAATAGAAATGGTCCAAAGAGTGCAAGTGCAGAAGGGTGCTTAACTGCAAGACCTACAAGTCGAGCAGATGCGAAAGCAGGTACTAGTGATCCGGCGGTTCAGTGTGGAATTGCCGTCGCTCAACGGATAAAAGCTACCCCGGGGATAACAGGCTGATACCATCCAAGAGTCCATATCGACGATGGTGTTTGGCACCTCGATGTCGGCTCATCTCATCCTGGGGCTGGAGCAGGTCCCAAGGGTTTGGCTGTTCGCCAATTAAAGAGGTACGTGAGCTGGGTTCAGTACGTCGTGAGACAGTACGGTCTCTATCTACCGTGGGCGCAGGAAATTTGAGGGGGCTCGTTCTTAGTACGAGAGGACCGGAATGAACATACCTCTGGTGTTTCTGTTGTTCTGCCAAGAGCATTGCAGAGTAGCCAAGTATGGTTGAGATAAACACTGAAAGCATATAAGTGTGAAACTTGCCCCAAGATAAGATTTCCCTGAAGACCACCCGTAGACTACGGGTTTGATAGGCAAGAAGTGTAAGTACAGTAATGTATTCAGCTAACTTGTACTAATCGGTCGTTTGGCTTGGTCACATTCTCTAATCTAGTAATTGACTTTTTTATAAAAAAGTTGTAGAATTTGTCTATTAAGTTAAGTTGTTCTTTATAAGTAGTTTTTGAAATTGAAAAATTTCTGGTGACTATACCTGTGAGGTCACACCCGATCCCATTCCGAACTCGGAAGTTAAGCTCATATGGGCCGATGGTACTTGGACCGCAGGGTCCCGGGAGAGTAGGTCGTTGCCAGATTCTTTATATAAGCAAGTGTATAGAAATATGCACTTGCTTTTTTGTTTGCAACAAAAAAATATGCAGTGCATATTTCGTAGCTAAGCGACTTTAATTTTTGAATTATAACTTTGCATTTAACTCCTTTATGTACCATCCGCTACCGCTTCTATTTATGTACACTGCAGTCGTTAAATGCTTTGTTCTAATTCAAAACTTGAAAAGTCTTCAAGAGTAACCAACGACAATAAGGAATTTTATTTTTAGTTGCTTCATTCTAACATAAAATCTTAAAGTCTCTAATGACAATAATAAAAAATTAGATTTTTATATTGTAAAAAATAAGTTTTATTTATATAATAACTTTCTATATTTTTTATAGGAGTAAAAAATGAAAAAGATTTTGATTTTTGTAGGTATGTTTGTTTTGGCATTTGGTCTTGTATCTTGTGGTGGTGGCGGTGCCGGAGGATTTTCTGATATATATGAGGTTGATATAAACTTTTATGGTGCTCCCGATCCCACAAAACCAACAACTGTTCCTGTAGGACAAGGAATAAATTTTTCAGTATTATTAAGAAAAAACGGTGAATTGGTAGACAGCAGTGATGTTTCTGTATCTACTTTTAAAAATTCTTCTGTCGGGAAGTTAAGAATATGGAATGATAGCAGTACAATCAATATTCAAGGTGATAGTATTACAAAAAAATACGGTGAAGTTACAGGTTGTAAGTTTGGAGCTGTTTCGGGTAGCGGTGAATTCGGACTTAAGGCAACATATAAAGGAACTACAGCTACCGTAACATTTAATACCGATAGTATAACACTTATATAATTTTATTAAAAAGCAGAGAAACTTTTTTCTCTGCTTTTTTTATCAAAGAATATAATATGTTTTAAAAATTTAGTAGAACTAAAAAATGAAAATTTTAAAAAAGTTTTTTGTTAGGTGTGGTTGGGCATGCTTTTATAGAAGAAAAACAACATCTATATTGCAAAATAATTTACATACGGATCAACCGTTTAAACAATTAATTGCGTCGTGGCGATATTGGTGTGCAGATCCTTTTATTGTTAAAGAAAAAGATAAATATTATGTGTTTTGTGAACTTATGGATATTAAAACTTCCTCTGCACTATTGGGCATTGCCGAATTAAATCCATCCGGTAAAACTTATGTTCGTCCTATCGCTGATTTAAAATGTCATGTGTCTTATCCAAATGTTTTTAAGATAAAAGATACTTGGTATATGATTCCTGAAACCAGTAACCGAAAAACAATAGAACTTTATAAAGCAATAAAGTTTCCATATGAATGGGAAAAAATTGCTACTTTGGCGAACAATATCAATGCTGCGGATACAACCGTTTTTGTTCAAGACAATAAATATTATATTTTTATATATGAACAAAACTATAATCCTGACAAATTAAGTATTGCACATTTAAATTTGGAAACATTCAAATTAGAAAATGTATGTTCCGTTATGGAATATTATACACGGGTCGGACGACCCGCCGGAAATATATTTGTAGAGGGGGATAAATATTATCGTCCCGTACAATATGGTATTAATGAATATGGTGAAAAAATATTTGTTTATCGTTTTGTCTTTGATGTAATTAATAAAAAATATAAAGAAGAAAAAGTTAAAGAGTTATCTTTAGCAGATTTTGACGAAAAGTTAGAAAAACAAGGTTTTAAGTGTTGTCATACATATAATTCAGTCGGTGATTTTGAAGTTATAGATACTAAATATGCAAAAATTTCTTTATTAAAACCAATTTATTGGATAATGAAACATTTTGTTTAGATTAGGATAAAATTGTTTTTAGTAAATTTGATAATGTGTTATTTTGATTAAAGAATTCTTCCTTAGTCATCTCTTTATATTCTTTTGGTGTCCAAGAATTATGTAATAAAATTATTCCTTTAGTATTATTAATAATATCTTTAGAGTAATCGTTTCTAAAATAAAAATCTTTATAAATTTGTTCATGATTGTTAATGCTATTTTTGCCAAGTATTTCCGGTAAAGCATTTATTTTTATTCTGTCTATACTTACGAATTTGTTTCTCTTTTCAATATAATCGTATAAAAAAGGAAATTTTAATATTAACTTTATTTTTCTTGCAATACGAACCGGAATATTACCTCTGATATATTTATCAATAATAGAATTGCCTAAATAGTTCCATTTGTTCATAATTTTAAATAACTTTAAATGGAAAATTCGTTTGATTTTTGATGTTAATTTGTTTCGAGAATATTTTTGGCTTTTATAAAATTCTATACGATAGTTTATTTGTTTTAACCAATTTTTGAGTATATAAGAACTTTTATTTGCTTTTATAAATGCAAGATGATAATTTATTAAAACAAATTCTGAAGAAATATTTAAATAATTTTTAATTTCAGATGAAGTTATAATTGTATCGGCATCAAACCAAATTCCGCCATATATGTTTAGTAATGCACATCTTATAGCATCGGCCTGTAACATTAAAGGAAAATCCGCATACAAAGTTTTATCATAAAAGTTTTTGCCTAAATATTTATCAATGTTTGAATAATCAATAATGACAATCTCGTATTCAGGTAAAAATTTTTTCCATGTTTGCATACATAATTTTATATATGAAGGGATTCTTTCTTTAGGTTCCCAAAATGTAAAAATTTTAAGTTTGTTTATCATAATTGTTATATATTATATAAAAATAGTAAAATAGTATTAAATTTAGTAAAATTTTAACAACATTATAATTTTGGAGCACAAAATGAAAAAAATAATAAGTTTAGTGATATTTTTAAGTTTGTTTTGTTGTGTCGGAATTTTTGCGGGGGACAATGTTCAAAATAAAGATAATAATGAAGAAATGAGTAAAGAAGAAATGGAACAAGCTCAAAAATATGTTGAACAAATGACATCTTTTGCTGCAACATTTATGAACAGTTTTAAAAATTTTTTTGATCAAGATGAAAAACAAGAAATCGTAAATAAAGATGAGAAAAAGTTATCCGGAATAACATTGTTTCCTAAAAAGAAAGAAGGAGAAATTATAACAAAAGAACAGTTAAAGGTGTTTCAAGTTTTGAAGCCGAATACTGCTCTTGTAAAATCAGAAACTTTTCCTAACGAAATATTAATGCTTCTTATAGGTGAAGATGATGATTTGTATTATGATAATCAAAAAATAAATATGCCGAAAGGAAAATCCGCAAAGCAGGTTGGAATATACCAATATACAACAAAAAGCGGAGAATTAAAAACTATTCCGGCAGTAAAAATTAAATAATTATGATTAAGAATATTTATAATATCATAAAAAATTTTGTAACTACAATATTAAGAGAAGATATCTTCGGATCTGCTGCAGAAATGTCGTATATGTTAACGTTAAGTGTTTTTCCGTTACTTCTTTCTTTTATGGCAATATTTTCTATTTTGGGTAATACCGCATTTGTAAATGAGGCATTAAATACTCTTTCTCAGTTTGCACCGGCGGAAGTTATTGTCGTAATTCAAACTGTTTTAAAGGAAGTTACGTTGTTAAAAGGATATTCGTTGGTAGCAATTATAGGTTTCCTGACAACACTTTATCTTGCATCAAATTCAATATCGGTTATAATAAAGTGTTTGAATCAGTCCGATAGAATTAAAGAAACAAGAGGATTCATACATACGAAAATTTTAGCAATAGTTATGGTTTTTGTTTATGTTATATTTTTGTTCTTTAGTGTTAATCTTATAATTTTCGGACAATCTATTTTAAGTTTGATAACAAATTATGTAAAAGTTATTCCGTTGGAAGTATCTCAACTTATTTTGTTTTTAAGATGGCCCGTAACATTTGTTTTAATCTTCATTCTTGCAGCAATAAACTATTATGTTTTACCTGCTAAAAAAGTAAAAATAAAAACAATAATTCCTGGTTCAATATTTTTTACCGTTTTTTGGTTGTTGGGTTCGTGGCTGTTTTCTGTATACATAAACAATTTCGGTTCATATAACAAAGTTTACGGTTCTATTGCGGCATTTGCAATTTTAATGATTTGGCTTTATTTTACTTCCATAATAATTTTGGTAGGCGGTGAAATAAATAATTATGTTTTTGAAAAACATGAAATAAACAATAATGCTTGTAAATAGCATAAATTGTAAAAATTAATTTCTATTTGATATTTTATATATAAAATTATAAAATCTATGAAAACAAATTAAAAAAAGGAGAGGAAACAAAAAATGAAAAAAGTTTTAGCATTATTGTTTTGTGCAGTTTTAGTTAGTGCATGTACAACTCCGGGTAAAAAAACAGCTATCGGTGCAGGCGCAGGTGCAGCTCTTGGAGCAGCAGCAGGTGCAATTATTGCAAATAATACCGGCGGAAATTCTACCGAAGGTGCAATTTATGGTGCTTTGGCAGGAGCAGCAGCAGGTGGCTTAATCGGTAACTATTATGATAAACAAGCAAAAGAGTTAGCAAAAATTGCAGATGTTAAGAAAACAGAAAACGGAATTGAAGTTACATTGAAAAACGATATTTTGTTTACAACAGGTAGCGCAGAATTGTCAGCAGCAGCAAAGCAAACTCTTACCGATTTGAATACGGTTTTGAAAAAGTATCCTGAAAACATAATCCAAGTTCAAGGTCATACGGATTCAACAGGAACACAAGCTTTCAACCAAACATTGTCAGAAAAAAGAGCAAAAGCTGTATATGATTATATATTGGCTAACGGTTTACAAACATATGGCTTAACATATGTAGGTTTTGGCCCTAACCAACCGATTGCTTCAAACGATACGGATGAAGGAAAAGCAAAAAACAGAAGAGTTGAATTGAAAATTACGGCGAACAAAGAGTTGGTAGAAAAGAACAGACAATAATATTATGTTTTATTGATAGAAGCAGAGAGAATGGGAGTTCTCTCTGCTTTTTTTGTTAAAAATAATTTTATAAGGAGAAAGTATGGCAAGAAAAAGTTTGATTTTAGCAGTTTTAGGACTCTTTTTGTGTGTAACAATTTCTTCAAAGGTGTTTGCAACAAGTGAGGTTTATTTTAATCAACCGGTAGATAAACGATTTGCATGGTTGAATAATGATGCTCACGGAGAAGTAGATTTTAAAGCTAAAATAATAGAACTTATAAATTCTGCGGAAAAATCAATAGATATTTGTACAATGTCGTTTGGCGGTGTAAATGAAATTGCAGATGCTTTGGTTACAGCAGCAAATAAAGGAATAAAGGTGCGTGTTATTTGTGACGGCGGTAAACGTTTCCAAGACGGTATGGAACGAGTATTACGCGGACCGGTACAGGTAGCAGATAATAATCTTCCTGCTTTATACTGTAAAATTAATTTTCAAAAAAAAGATAGCGCTGTTCCGGAAGGATTTTTAGCGGATTACGGAGAAGCATATGCTTCTCGTAACAACGGATATACGTATGGTTGGGTATCATCCGATATTTCTAACGGAGAGATAGTAAAAAGTGCTTCAACGCAATATACAACATCTCTTTTAAAAGATGTATATACAATAAGAAATACTAAAAGTGCAAAATGGCAGATAAAATTGCCAAACGGATATTATTATGTTTTGGTTAACGTAGGACGAGATGATATTTATGATAATAAAACAGATAGTGTTTATTATAATTATATAAAAGTACAGAATGAACAAATTCATACTTACAAGGATAATGGCGTTCTTAAATATTCTGATTACAGAAAAACAAATCCCGGAGAATTTTCTTGTTCCATAGTTGACGGAGGGAAAACAGATAATGTTTACAATTCCAAAAGAGTACAGGTAAAAGACGGGATTTTGACTGTTACGGTTGGAGGAAATACAACATATAACACACTTACGGCTTTGGATTTTATAGAAATTTATCGTGCTAAGAATAATCCTGAAACTGACAAAAGATATGTGCAAAATCGTCAGTTGCAACACAGTAAATATATTGTTATAGATGGCGGTACGAATAAAGCTCGATTATGGACAGGTTCCGGAAATTTAACTACCGGAATGATTAATTTAAGTGAAGATGCCATTTTAACGGATGAGAAAGGTATTTGTAACGCTTTTTATAAAGAATTTAACCACATGTGGGGCGGAAGTCAACTTGTACCTAACCCGTCCGATGCAGCGTTCGGTAAATTTAAAACTGCGATGAATACGGAAACTTATTCAATTTCAAATTCGCTCTTGCCGGCTCCAAACTCTTTTGATTGGCAAGTTCATTTTTCTCCTTCAAAACCGGCATTTAATTTGTATACCGATTTATCAAAGTTTATAGGTGCGTCTAAACATAATTTGATTATGTTAATGGAACAATGGAGTGATGGTGGCGATGTAAATTACAGTTTGGGAAATTCAACATATTTGTTGAGAGGTTCAACATATTTAATGGATCATGATTTGGGAAATTATATAAGTAGCGGAAAACCTTTCTATGGCATTTTTGGAAATACATCTACAACGGATTCAATTTTTACTAAGTTTACAAATAGCCAAAATGCTCATATCAGCGGTGTAAAAAAGATAGACAATAATGATAAATATAGTATCCATGATAAAATTGCGTTGTCGGATGCGTATAGAGATACCCGTTATGCAAAAAGAGGTTCCGTTTTGTTCGGTTCTATGAACTGGTCTCAAAGCGGTATGCATTACAATGATGAACAAACGGTAATAGTTAAGGATCCGGCAATAGCAAACCAATATTTGCAACGAGCAATGGCAGCTTTAGGAAGAGAAGGTATGATGCCGCCGTCAAATGCGGATATTGTTTTAGTTTTGGACAGAAGTTATTCAATGGTTAGAGGTTGTGCCAATACCGACAAATCAAGAGTTGATGCAATGAAGACGGCAGCAAAATTGTTTGTAGATCTTCTTGCATCCGACGGTAAACATCGTATAAGCGTAGTAAGATTCGGAACTACCGTAGAAAACAACAAGTATGCCGATACGGAAGTTCTAAAAAAACTTACTTCACAACATGCAGACACGGTAAAAAAAGAAATAGATTCCATATCAATTACGTCCGGAGAAAGTATAAGCAGTTGGACTTGTTACGGTTTGGCGTTACAAGCTGCTTTAAATCGTTTTGAAAACAGTTCGAGTAATAACAGAAAACTTGTAGTGTTTTTCACGGATGGAGAAGAAAATAGAGCTCCCAAAGCAAATACGGTTTATCCCAGTTTAGTTAATAAAAACATTGAAATTCATTCGATTGCTTTTGGAAGATTCAGTTCTAATCCTTCACAAGGTGTTTATTCTGTTTTGGCTGATATGGCTACTGCAAGTGCAGGTACTTTTGCACAAATGGAAGCTGATGAACTTTTATTGAAAAAAAGATTTGCCGAAATAGCATGTGACATAATGGATTCGTCCGTGATTTTAGATCCGGAATACGAATTGACGAAGAAATCTCTTAAAGTTAATTTTGATATTGCCGAATCCGTTGATTCTTTCCAGATTTTACAATTAAATGATTCCGAAACCTTTGTTCCGGATATGAAATTAAGTGCATCCAAACAAAAACTTGCCAATATTATTGAATTAAAGGATCAAGATTCAGGTTATAAAATATTTAATTTGAAATCATCAGATTTGCCGCAAATTATAGATCGTATTACCGAAATGGAATTAAAAGCAAATCAGAAAGTTGAAAAAAAGTATAAAGGAAAAGTAAGTTTGATGATTTTGGCAAAAGCTCCTACAACAATGAAAGCCGAAGTTGTTGCCGATAAAGCCGGTCAGAAAGAAGTTACGTTGTTGTGCCGTATGTTACAAAATAATGATGCCGTTAAGGATGCAAAAATAACTGCGGAATGGACAACACCTGTTTCTTCCGGGAATGTAACAAAACAAACAGTTACACTTTGTGATGACGGAAATAATGGTGACGGAGAGGCAAATGACGGATTGTTCGGTGCTAAGTTAACATTAGGAGATCTTGGAAATCATTCTTTCCATTTTACGGCAATTTCTTCAAAAGATAGCAGAATAATAGATCGTGCTAAAGAGAAAATAAAATCGGAGAAAAAAATAAGAACATTGGCATCTAAAGTAAAAGTAAGAAGAGAAACTACCGTTTATTATATGGTAACCGAATAAATATATTTCAAAATACAAAATCCTGCGGATATATTTATTATCGCAGGATTTTGTATTGTCATATGATATAATTTTTAACTTTATAATTTAGTATAATAAAGGTAATATTTTGTTTGTAAAGAGTAAAAAAAATATGGAAAAAATTGCAAGTTTTACCGTTGACCATAACAGATTACAAAAGGGTATGTATATTTCAAGAATAGATGGTGATGTCGTTACATACGATATAAGAATGAAAAAACCTAATAACGGTGATTTCTTGTCTACCGGGCAAATGCATACTTTTGAACATTTGTTCGCCACTTATGCAAGAAATACGGAATTTAAAAATAGCGTTGTATATGTAGGACCTATGGGTTGCAGAACCGGTTTTTATTTTCTTGTAAGAAATTCCGTTTCGCACGGGCAAGCTCTTGATATTGTAAAACAAACATTGAATTTTGTAAAAGAGTTTGAAGGAACAATTCCCGGCTCAACAAAAATAGAGTGCGGTAACTATTTGGATCACGATTTGCAAGGTGCAAAGAAAGTTGCCATTGATATGATAGAAGTTTTAAGAGATTGGAATGTGGAGAAAATGAATTATGAATACCATATCTAAAATAGCGATAATCGGTGCTATGGATTGTGAGATAAACGATATAAAAAAAGAAATGTCCGATTTAGAAGAACAAAATTATGCCGATTTAAAAATTTTTACCGGAACAATAAATAATAAGGTTGTTATATTGGCACAAAGCGGTGTGGGTAAAGTTAATGCCGCACTTAATACACAGTATATAATTGATACATATAAACCGAACATCATTATAAATACGGGTGTTGCAGGCGGAATTGCGGACGGACTTGACGTTGGCGATGTTGTTATCGGAACGTATCTTGTTCAACATGATTTTGATGTAACCGTATTGGGCTATGCAAGGGGATATATGTGCACAGGAATAGAAAAAGATAAACCTACGAAATATTATTGCGATAAAAATTTGATAAAAAACTTTCAATCTTGTTTGGAACAAAATATGCCGATAACAAAAGTTCATCAGGGGATAATTGCTTCCGGAGACAAATTTGTTTCCGGTAAAGAAATAAAAAAAGAAATCAACGAATATTTTGGAGCAATTGCCGTAGAAATGGAAGGTTGTGCTATTGCACAAGTTGCAACAAAAAACAAAATCCCATTTATCGTTACAAGGGCAATTTCCGATTTGGCGGACGGAAAAACAGCCGAATATCAAAATGAGTTTGAGAAAAAAATGTCGGAAGTTTCTACACGGACAATAAAAATATTTTTAAAAAATTTGCAGTAAGCCAAAAAAAATAATATCATATGTAATATATAAAATAAAATGTAAGGGAGAGTTTAATGCAATATTTAAAAACATATCTTTTAGATATTATCACAAAACACTATTTCGATTTTAATGGAAGAGAAGGGAGAAAAGTTTTTTGGTTGTTTACGTTGAATATATTTATTATAAATACTATTTTTGGCTTAATTTCTACAGTATTAAGCTTGCTTTTATCATTTGTTATTTTGTTACCTTCTTTAGGATTAAGCGTAAGAAGGTTTCATGATATAGATTTCAGCGGTTGGTGGGTGTTGGTAGGTCTTATTCCTTTTGTAGGTGTAATTGCACTGATAGTTTTTGCTTGCATTCCAGGAACACAAGGGGAAAACAAATACGGTCCTGTTGTAGTTAATACGGTTGCAGTTGAAGGATAAAATATAAAAATAAAAAAGGAGCTGAAAATGAATTACGTAAATGCTTATTTTTTAGACATTATCACAAAACACTTTTTTGATTTTGGCGGAAAAGAAGGAAGAAAAGTTTTCTGGTTATTTGCTTTAAATTGCTTTATCGTAAGTTTTATATTGGGTCTTATTTCTTCAACAATAAGTTATATATTTTCTTTGGTAGTATTGTTGCCGTCTTTGGGAATACTTGTAAGAAGATTGAGAGATGCAGGTTTCAGTCCTTGGTTGGCATTATTATTGATTGTTCCCGTAGTTGGTTGGATTGCAGTAGTTATACTTGCTTGTTTTCCAAGCAAATAGTAATACTGATATAAGAGTTGTAAAAGAATTTAATTGCCGCATTATTTGCGGCAGTTAGATTCTTTTTTAAGAATATAAAAAAAGTACTTGACAAAAAAAAATATTTGTAGTAAAATCTTTACCAGTTCTTTAAGCAGTTTATTTTTTTATAATAAAGGTTTAAGACAGCAAGGACCATAAGCGGTTTAATATTTGTTTTACCTTGCCGAGACTGAGTGTAGTAATAGTTTTTTTTATTTGCTTCTCATTCTCGTGAGAAGTTTTTTTTATTTTGTATATAAATTTTTTAAATATAAGAGGAAAAGAAGATGCCAAATTTAAAAAATCAAGAAGCATTAAAAGATTTGACAGAAAAATTCAAATCTATGAAAGGTATGATAATGACACAATATCAGGGCCTTTCCGTAGCACAGATTTCTGATTTAAGAAATCAATTGAGAAAAAGCGGTTGTGAGTATTTGGTTGTAAAAAATACCATAAGCAAAATAGCACTTAAAGAAATCGGAATGGAATCCGCAAGTGAATATTTTGACGGACCTACTGCTGTAGTAGTTGAAGGTGACGATCCTGTATCTCCTGCAAAGATAATTTCGGAATTTGCAAAAAAGAATGAAAAGTTGGTTATAAAAGCAGGTATCTTAGATGGTAAAGTAATAGCAGTAAGCGAAATAAAAGCATTAGCATCGCTTCCTACAAAAGAAGTTCTTATTGGAAAAATGCTTGGCAGCATGAAAGCTCCTATTTCGAATTTCGTTGGAGTGCTTAGTGCAGTTACAAGAAATTTTGTTTGCGTATTAAATGCAATTAAAGAACAAAAAGAAAAAGCAGCATAACGGCGATTTGTAATTGTTGAAAGTAGATGTGTTAGTAAAAATTAAGATTTTTGTAAAACAAAAATATATAAAAATAGAAAAACAAAAAAATAAAAATGGGGGAGTAGTAAAATGGCATTAACAAAAGATCAATTAATCGAAGAAATTTCAGCTATGTCTGTATTAGAGATGGCAGAATTAGTAAAGGCATTGGAAGAAAAATTTGGTGTTTCAGCAGCAGCTCCGGTAGCAGTAGCAGCAGCAGGTGCAGCAGCTCCAGCAGCAGCAGCTGGTGAAGAAAAAACCGAATTTAACGTTGTTTTATCAGCAGCAGGTGCAAACAAAATAGCTGTTATTAAAGTTGTTAGAGAAATAACAGGTTTGGGATTGAAAGAAGCTAAAGATTTAGTTGATGGCGCACCAAAAACAGTTAAAGAAAATGTTGCTAAAGCAGACGCAGAAGAAATGAAGAAAAAATTAGCAGCAGCTGGTGCAACAGTAGAATTAAAGTAATTTTAGTTTGCTAAAAGTAAAACCAAAAAATATTTGTAATTTTAATCTAAATACTTGACAAAAGATAATAATTAAGTATATAATAATTACTTAATTTTATCTTTTTGTCAAAATAAAAAATAGTGGGTTTATAACTAATGAAACAAGTTAATTTTGGAAAAATAAAGTCACCAATTGATCCACCTTTACTACTTGGTATGCAAAAAAATTCTTTTGCAGAGTTTTTGCAAAGGGACGTGGCTCCTGAGAAGAGAAAAGCTCAAGGGCTTGAAGGTGCATTTAGAGATGTTTTCCCTATTAAAAATTCAGATGAAAGTTTAGAAGTGCAGTATGTTTCTTACTCTTTCGGCGAACCGAAATATTCCGTAACGGAGTCGGTAGCAAGAGACGAGACCTACTCTGCTCCTTTAAAAATCAAGCTTAGATTGGTTTCAAAAAAAGAAGACGGAAAAGAAAGAGAAATTTCCGAACAGGAAGTATATTTCGGGGATATTCCTTTAATGACTGATACCGCAACATTTGTTATAAACGGTGCGGAAAGAGTTGTTGTCAGTCAGATACATCGTTCTCCAGGAGTAATTTTTGAAGAGGACGAAGAAAAAAAGGTTACCATATTCGGTAAACCTTTATATTTCGCAAGAATAATACCTTACAGAGGTGCCTGGGTTGAATTTGAATTCGATCAAAATGGTCTTTTGTATGTTAGAATAGATAGAAAAAGAAAAATTTTAGCGACAACACTTTTAAGAGCAATAGGTTTTGAAAGTGACAATGATATATTGAATCTTTTTAAAGAAACGAAGGAAGTTTCTTTGGATTTGGCTCCGTCTGCACTTGCAAACGAATGCTTAGCCGACGATGTTTATGATAAGGCAACCGGTGAAGTGTTGTTTGATGCAGGTAAAGAGTTAACCGAAACGGTTATCGAAAAAATGAAAGCAAAAGGTTTTACGACTGCAACTGTTTTAAAAGATGCAACAATCCTTTTGACATTGAAAAAAGATTCCGTTAAAACACAAAAAGAAGCTGTAAATCATATTTATAAAGTTTTAAAAACACAAGAATTTATCGTGCAGGAAAGAGCACAAGGATTCTTGGATGAATTGTTGTTTAAATCCGTTAGAAGATACGATTTTACAACAATCGGAAGATATAAAATTCTTAAAAAGTTAGCACCTATATACGATTTCTATAAGAGAGTAACCGAAGGTTATCCTAAAGAAATAAGATTAGGAATTCCTGCAGAAGGTAAAAGAACCGTTGCAAGAGAAGATATAGTTGCAACAATAAAGTATCTTTTGATGATATATAACGGTGAAACAGAATTCGTAGAAAACGGTAAAAAAATAAAATTAGGTTTGGACGATATAGATCATTTGGGTAACAGAAGAGTAAGATCCGTTGGAGAATTGCTTGAAAACCAAGTAAGAATCGGTCTTGTTCAAATGGCAAGACTTACGAAAGAATATATGAACAGCCAAGACAAGACAACCATTACTCCAAGATCTTTAATGAACATAACTCCATTTGTTGCTCAAATAAGAAAGTTCTTCGGAACTTCACAACTTTCACAGTTTATGGATCAAATCAATCCGTTATCTGAACTTACACATAAGAGAAGACTTTCTGCATTAGGTCCCGGCGGTCTTAACAGAAAGAGAGCAGGATTTGAGGTTAGAGATGTTCATTATACACATTATGGTCGTGTATGTCCTATTGAAACACCAGAAGGACCTAACATCGGTCTTATAACTTCATTATCGGCTTATGCAAGAGTTAATAAATACGGTTTGATAGAAACTCCGTATAAAAAAGTTGAAAACGGTAAGACAACAGATAAAATTGAATATATGACAGCAGATGCAGAAGATGATTTGTTTGTTGCACAGGCAAATACTCCTGTTGACGGAAAAGGAAATTTCCTTATTGATTCTGTTCAGGGAAGACATTTGAACGACTTCTTGTTTAAATCTCCTGAAAAAGTTGATTATATGGATATTTCTCCTATGCAGGTTGTATCTGTTTCCGCAGGTCTTATTCCTTTCTTGGAACACGATGATGCGAACAGAGCTTTGATGGGTTGTAACATGCAAAGACAGGGAGTTCCTTTGTTGGTAACGGAACAACCTTTGGTTTGTACCGGAGTAGAAGATAAAGTTGCAAAAGATTCCGGTGTATGTGTTGCAGCAAAAATAGATGGTGAAGTAGTATCCGTTTCAGCAGATGAAATTATAATTTGGAACGAAAAATCAGGTATAGAAGTTCACACATTAAACAAATATTTAAGATCCAACCAAGATACATGTATAAATCATATTCCTATTGTAAAAGTAGGAGATAAAGTAAAAAAAGGTGACATAATTGCAGATGGTCAGGCAACAAAGAACGGTCAATTGTCATTAGGTCAAAATCTTTTAATAGCTTTCATGCCTTGGGACGGATACAATTTCGAAGATGCTATTTTGTTATCCGAGAAATTGGTTCAGGACGACAGATTTACATCTATTCATATAAGAGAATTGGAAACCGAAGCAAGAGAAACAAAAGGAAGACCTGAAGAAATAACAAAGGATATTCCTAATGTTGGTGCTGAAGATTTGTTAAATCTTGATGAAAACGGTGTAATAAGAGTTGGTGCTACCGTTCAAAGAGGAGATATCCTTGTAGGTAAAACAGCTCCTAAAGGCGAACAGCAGACAACTCCCGAAGAAAGACTTTTAAGAGTTTTGTTCGGTAAAAAAGCAGAAGATGTTCAAGATGTTTCTTTAAGAGTTGATCCGGGTATTTCCGGTAAAGTTTTGGCTGTAAGAACTTTTGTAAGAAGAGAAAAACTTTCTGAAAAAGAAGCCAAAAAAAGACAAGAAGAAATGACATCTACATATAAAGCAGCAAAAGCTAAATTGGATAAAGAACAAAAAGAGCTTTTGGCAAATGCAAAGAAATCCGATAAGAAAAAAATAGAAGATTTGTATATTGCTAAAGAAAATATACTTAAACAAAATTATGAAAAAGAAAAAGAAATGTTCAAAAAGGGTGATGAGTTACCTGTTTCAGTAAATAAAATTGTTAAAGTATATATCGCTGCAAAGTTGAAAGTTCAAGTTGGAGATAAACTCGCAGGAAGACATGGTAACAAAGGTATTGTTTCAAGGATACTTCCTGTAGAAGATATGCCAAGATTACCGGACGGAACACCGGTAGATTGTGTTCTTTCACCGCTTGCTATACCTTCTCGTATGAATGTAGGTCAGCTTTTGGAATCTATGTTGGGATGGGCAGGTAAAATATTAAATACACAAATGGTAACTCCTGTATTTGATGGTGCCAGTGAAGAGCAAGTTAAAGAACAAATCAGAAAAGCTAAAGATTTGTTAGTATCACAAAAAACCGAAGAATTTAAACAAAGAGGTTTCAAAGGTAAAGAATTGGAAGAAGCAATTGCAGATTACAAACTTCACTATTTACCTACCGACGATTGTCAAATTACATTGTATGACGGCAGAACCGGTGAACCTTTTATGGAAAAAATTACAATCGGTGTAATGTATATGTTGAAATTGAACCATCTTGTTGAAGACAAGATGCATGCAAGATCAACAGGTCCGTATTCTCTTATCACAAGACAACCTCTCGGTGGTAAAGCACAGTTTGGAGGTCAGAGATTCGGAGAAATGGAAGTATGGGCAATACAGGCATATGGTGCATCTCATGTATTGCAGGAATTCTTAACAGTTAAATCCGATGATGTTGACGGTAGAGTTAAGATGTATGACTCTATAATCAAAGGTGAAGCAATATCCGAACCGGGTATTCCTGAATCTTTCAAAGTTCTTATAAACGAACTTAGAGCATTGGGATTGAATGTTGATTTGTTAAAAAAAGATGCAGAAGCTAACAACAGTAAAGAAGACTAAATATAATACGGAAGGGCAACTATAAATGAGTATAAAAAATTCAAAAAATTCAAAGAAAAAGCCACAAAATCTTAACTTCACAGATTTTGATGAAGTAAAATTAACGGTTGCAAGCCCTGATGATATCAGATCTTGGTCTTATGGTGAGGTTAAAAAACCTGAAACCATAAATTACAGAACATTTAAGCCGGAAAGAGATGGTTTGTTCTGCGATTGTATATTCGGACCTACAAAAGATTGGGAATGTCATTGCGGAAAATATAAATATATAAAACACAAAGGTATAATATGTGACAGATGCGGTGTTGAAGTTACCGAATCAAAAGTTAGAAGAGAAAGATTTGGCCATATTGACTTGGCAGTGCCTGTTGCACATCCTTGGTTTTTAAAGAAGCCGCCTTCAAGAATAGGTATTTTGTTGAATATGAAAATATCCGACTTGGAAAAGGTTATTTATTATACAAAATATGTTGTAACAAACACTTTAAAAGACTCTTCCGGAATAGTTCCTATTCTTCATAAAGGTTCTTTATTGAAAGAAGATGAATATAATCTTTTTCAATATGGTATGAAGAGTGCTGTTGTTAGAGATGAATTGAAGAATGTTTTTGACGGTATAGTTGCAGAAGAAATTGAACTTGATAGCGATGAAAAAGTTTTGAAAAAACAGCTTGACAGACTTATCAAGACAATGGCAGATTACAGCGGTGAAAAGAAAGCCGATATTATAAAGAAAATAGCAGAAAATATTTCAAATGGTGCAAAGTATTATAAATGCTATTTCAAACCTCATTCAATATATTTCTATGATGTTGAAGGTTCACAAAAATCCGAAATAAAGAAGATTCTTTCTTCAGCTTTTGAAAAGTCTTCCGAAGTTTCCGTTTCAGAACCTGATAAAAAATTGAGAATAGAATTTTTTGATACCGAAAAAGAAAAAGTATTTTTGGAACTCAGAAAAAATGCAGAAGGTTTAAAACCTTTTGAAGGTAAATTAAAAATCGAAGTTTTCAGAATGGAAATGCCTATATTGAAAACATTTTCAAAACCTGAAACTCCTATATTGTTGGAAGAACCTGATGTTAAAAAGTTTCAAACCGGTTTTGGTAGCGATTTGAAAGTTGATATCGGTGCATCCGCAATAAGAAAATTGTTGGAAGAAATAAATCTTGAAGAAGAACAAAAACAAATCCAAAAAGAAATAGCAAGTATTTCTTCGGATATGGAAAGAGCAAGACTTATCAGAAAACTTAGAGTTGTAGAAGGATTTAAAAATTCCAATACAAGACCTGAGTGGATGATATTGACGGTTCTTCCTGTTATTCCGCCCGATTTAAGACCTTTGGTTGCTTTGGAAGGCGGAAGATTTGCAGCTTCGGATTTGAACGATTTATACAGAAGAATTATTAACAGAAATAACAGATTAAGACACATAGAACAATTAAAAGCTCCTGCAGTTATGATAAACAACGAAAAAAGATTGTTACAAGAAGCTGTAGATGCTTTAATTGATAACGATTCAATGTCAAGACCTGTTACCGGTGCAGGAAACAGAGTATTAAAATCTTTGTCCGACACGTTAAAAGGTAAACAAGGAAGATTCAGACAGAACTTGTTAGGAAAAAGAGTTGATTATTCGGGAAGAAGTGTTATCGTTGTTGGTCCTTCTTTGAAACTTAATCAATGCGGTATTCCTAAAGAAATGGCATTGGAATTGTTTAAACCTTTCATTATAAGAGAACTTATTAATCAGGAAGGTGCTACATTAAAATCAGCAAGAAGAATACTTGAAAGAGGCGATGTAAGAGTTTGGGGTATATTGGAAAAAGTAACAAAAAATCATCCTGTATTATTGAACAGAGCTCCAACACTTCACAGACTCGGTATTCAGGCATTTGAACCTATATTGGTTGAAGGAAAATCCATACAGTTACACCCTTTAACATGTACCGCATTTAACGCAGACTTCGATGGAGACCAGATGGCAGTGCATGTTCCTATATCCGTAGAAGCACAGTTAGAAGCAAAAATGTTGATGATGACAACAAAGAACATATTGTCACCTTCATCAGGAAAACCTATAACCGTTCCGGGACAGGATATCGTTTTGGGTAGTTGCTTTATAACAAAAGAAAAGAAAGGTGTATTGGGAGAAGGAAGTATATTCTCAGGTGTAGATGAAGTTATAAGTGCTTACCAACAAAAAGAAGTAGACTTGCAGGCAAGAATAAAGGTAGCAGGAATAACATCATTAAGAGATCCTAACCTTAAAGACAGCGAACAAAAAGATTTATCAAAATGGAAAAATGATGATAAGAAAGGCATAATAAACTATACAACGGTAGGTAGAGTTATATTTAACGAACATTTACCTAAAAATGATGATGGTTCTTATGCTTTAGGATATAAAAACAAAGCTTTCGGTAAGAAAGATTTGGTTGCAATTATTGACGAATGTTTCAAAAAACTCGGTCAATACAAAACAGTAGTATTGTTAGATGAAATTAAGAGCTTAGGTTACAAATATGCAACTTTGGCAGGTGTATCGATTTCTATAGATGCAATGAATGTTCCGCCTGAAAAAGATAAGATGGTTTCCGAAGCTAAGAAGCAAGTTAAAGCAATAGAAAAACAAGCAAAACTCGGTTTGATAACCGAAAGTGAAAGATATAACAAAATCATTGATATTTGGACGAAAGTTACAGACGGCGTTGCAGATATCATGTTTGATGAAATGAAAAAGACTGAAAGTGAACCGTATGAACCTAACAAAAACAGATTTAATTCTGTTTATATGATGGCAGATTCCGGTGCTAGAGGTTCAAGACAACAGGTAAGACAGCTCGCAGGTATGAGAGGTCTTATGGCAAAACCTCAGAAAAAACTTTCCGGTGGTGTAGGTGAAATTATCGAAACGCCTATTATCGCAAATTTTAGAGAAGGTCTTTCGATTTTGGAATACTTTATTTCTACTCACGGTGGTAGAAAAGGTCTTTCCGATACTGCATTGAAAACTGCAGAAGCAGGATACATGACAAGAAAACTTGTTGATGTATCACACGATGTAGTTGTAACAGAACACGATTGCGGAACACCTAACGGAGTATTTATCGGAGATTTGAAATCGGGTGAAGAAACAATTGAAAAGATAGACGAGAGAATTGTAGGTAGAGTTGCACTCGACAACGTTGTTGGTATTATTCAACACGGTGATGATATACAAGAAGAGCTTATTGTAAAAAGAGGAGAAGTTATAACTCTTGAACAAGCTAAGAAACTTATGGAAGCAGGTATTGATAAAATCGGTATCAGAAGCGTTCTTACTTGCGAAGCGGAACACGGAGTTTGTGCAAAATGTTACGGTTTAAGCCCTGCAACAGGTAAACTTGCAGAAGTTGGTGAAGCAGTAGGTGTTGTTGCTGCTCAGTCAATCGGTGAACCTGGTACGCAGCTTACACTTAGAACATTCCACATCGGTGGTGCTGCAAGTACAGTTACACAGAAATCCGAAATATATGCGGAAAAAGACGGAACTGTAGATTTTTATAACTTAAAATCTATTAAGAACAGAGACGGTGAGACATTGGTAGTTAGCAGAAATACGGAACTTGTATTTACCGAAATGTCTCCTAGAAGAAGACAAGTTCACAAGATTCCTTATGGTGCTGTAATATATGTTAAAGACGGTCAGGATGTTACGTTAAAAGAAGATCCTGCAACAAAAACAAAAAAACATATCTTGCTTGCAAAGTGGGATCCGCATTCAAAGTCAATTATTTCGGAATATGAAGGTAAATTGAAATATGTTGATATAAAAGACGGTGTTACATTACAGAAAGAAAAATCAAAAATTACCGGTCAGATTGAAAGAGTAATTATTGAAGACAGAACAAGAAAACATAGACCTAAATTCGTTATTGAAAAAGACGGTAAAGTAGTAGTAGAATATCCGTTACCTGTAGATACAACTCTTATGGTAAAAAGCGGTGACGAAATTAAGGTTGGTGATATATTAGCCAAGATGCCTCAAGAAGCAACAAAGGTTAAGGATATTACCGGAGGTCTTCCGAGAGTATCAGAATTGTTCGAAGGAAGAAAACCTAAAAATGTTGCAGTTGTTTCGGAAATTGATGGTATCGTTAAGTTCGGTGAAGCAACAAAGAAAGGTGCATTGAAAGTTAAAGTTGTTGATCCTGAAACAAAGATAGAAAAAGAGTATGTTATTCCGTTAGGAAGACATTTGGTTGTATATGAAGGCGATAAAGTAGAAGCAGGAGAAGCTCTTTCCGACGGTGCAGTAAATCCGCACGATATTCTTAAAGTTAAAGGTCCGAAAGTTGTTCAGGAATATCTTGTAAACGAAATACAGCAGGTTTACAGATTACAGGGTGTATCAATTAACGATAAACATATAGAAGTTGTTGTAAGACAAATGTTGTCCAATGTAAGAATAACCGAAGAAGGAGCAAGCAAGTTCCTTAAAGGTGAAATTATATCAAGAGCAAGATATGAAAATGAAAGAAAGAAATTGAAAGCGGAAGGTAAAGCATTGCCTAAAGCACAACCGGTATTGTTAGGTATAACAAAAGCCGCACTTTCTTCCGACTCGTTCATATCGGCAGCAAGCTTCCAGGAAACAACGAGAGTATTGACGGAAGCTGCAGTATCCGGACAAGTAGATGTTCTTAGAGGATTGAAAGAAAATGTTGCTATAGGTCACTTAATACCTGCTGGTACAGGACTTAAAGCACAAGAAGATAAATAAAAATAATTTGAAAAGAAATTATAAATTAAAATTAGAGGGAAGGGAAGAATGCCAACAGTTAATCAGTTAATTTCAGGCGGAAGAAAACAAGTTATACAAAAAACAAAATCTCCTGCATTGAAAAGTTGTCCACAAAGAAGAGGAGTTTGCACAAGAGTTTATACAACAACTCCTAAAAAACCTAACTCAGCTTTGAGAAAAGTTGCTAGGGTAAAATTGACATCAGGATATGAAGTAACTTCATATATACCGGGTGTAGGTCACAACTTACAGGAACATTCAATTGTTCTTATAAGAGGCGGAAGAGTAAAAGATTTGCCTGGTGTTAGATACCATATCATCAGAGGAGCATTGGATGCTACCGGAGTAGATGGTAGAAAACAATCAAGAAGCAAATATGGTGCAAAAAAAGCTAAAGCAGCAAAAAAATAATATAAAAGTATATAAGTAAAAAGAGGATAATCAAATATGCCAAGAAAAGCATTAAAACCAAGAGAAAAAAGAGGAATGCCAAAAGGCGATTCTGTATATAATTCAGTATTAGTTGCAAGATTTATAAATAAATTAGACCATAGAGGGAAAAAGAGTTTAGCTGAAAAAATAATATATAAAGCATTTGAAATAATGAAAGAAAAAACCGGTGAAGAACCATTGGAAGTATTCAACAGAGCTATTGAAAATGCAAGACCGTTATTGGAAGTTAGACCAAGAAGAGTCGGTGGAGCAACATATCAGGTTCCTATGGAAGTTCCTATGATAAGATCAACAACTCTTGCTATGGACTGGATAATGGAAGCAGCAAGAAGCAAAACCGGCAGACCTATGTGTGAAAAACTTGCACAAGAATTTATGGATGCAAGTAAAAAAGAAGGTTCTGTTATGAAGAAGAGAGAAGATACTCATAAAATGGCAGAAGCTAATAAAGCATTCGCACACTATAAATGGTAGAATTTTTGCTTTGCAAAAATTAGCTTATAGCTTGATTGCAAAGTATAATTATACAAACACAGGAAAGAGAAAAAATTTCTTTTTCCTGTGTTTTTTTGTTTGTAAAAAAAATTTACAATTTATCATTGAAAAATCAATTCGTATCAGCTATAATATAAAATATGCAAAAATCTTTAATTACACAATGTTTATCATTGTTAATTACGTTGTTTTTTTTGTTTAATTTTTTATTTTTATCATTGTTCAATGATAAAGAGTCCGTTATTGTAAAAAATTCTTCTTTGGAACAAATTTTATCAGCGTTACAAAATCCTACCGATATGTTATCAAAAATAATGGATAATAATTCTGCAACAAAAACAGATAACACAAAAAAAAATGCAGAACAAAATTCAAAAACTGTTGAATATGTTTTACCTGTTGCAACGATAAATTTTTTTCTATCGGATGATTTTTGTCTTTATTCGCTAAAAAAATCGGTAAATTATATTTATGATTATTATAGAAAAATTGATTATCCTATAAAAATACCGTTTTTGGAATGTATATTTTTATTGCTTTTATTGAAGTTAATATTAAGTATATTAGAAAGATCAATATTAATAAATTATAATAAAATAAATATTGATAGGGCTTGTATTGTGTAATAAAACAATACAAGCTTTTTTTATTGGGGAAAATATGAACATAAAAAAGATAATAAATTACAGAAAAGTTATAAGTATTTTAACGGCAACATGTTTACTCGTTTCATTTGTAGTCGGTCCTACTGCGGCAAATGCCATAAATAATGAACAAACAATAAAAGAATATAATAAGATATTTAAAGAATTTATTTTGCCTTACAATTACGGTAAAATAACAAAATCTCATTTTGCAGGAACCGACAGAGTAATAATAAATATACAAGATTTACATTGCCATCCTAAAGTTCAAAAAAATATAGCTAATATTATAGAGTCTTTCGATAAGAAGTTTGGCGTAAACAAAATTTATTTGGAAGGTGCTTACGGAGATGTAAACACAAGTTGGATTAACGACAAGAGTTTATTGGGAAAAATGTTAGATACGGGAAGATTGACCGGTGCGGAATATTATAGTGCATTAAGCGGAAAAAATGAATTGATAAAGGGTTTGGAAGAGAAACAACCTTATTTGGATAACATAAAAAGATTAGGGAAAATTTTACAAAACCAGGGTAAGATAGAATTAATATTACAATCTTTAAAAGAATCTAATCAACAGTTAAAGAAAAAGTATTATACAAAAAGACAATATAAATTGGAGAATTTGTTTGAACAATATAAAGAAGGGAAATTAACTTCGCAGAAATATTATGCGGAGTTGTCAAAACATATTGATAAGTTAGGTATAGATTTGACCGAATATGAAAACACATTGACATATATAACTCTGTTGGAATTACAAAAAGATTTGAAATATAATCAAATAGCAAAAGAGTTACAAAGTTTTATTTTGTCATTAAAAAAACAAGTTCCATATACCGTCTATAAATCGTTGTTGGAAAACACGGAAAATTTTAAAGAAATAGAAAAGTTTTACTCGTATATTATACAATTGAACGAATCTTTAAGATTTAATATTTCGGCAAATTTTAAAGAGTTGGATAAATATTTCAGATGTATGGAATTAAACAAAAAAATTAATCCCATAGAATTAGTAAAAGAAGATGAATTTTTAATTCAGGAAATAAATACAAGGTTTGCTCAAACAAAAGCGCAACAGGAAATAGTTTTTTTAATTTATTTTGAAAAATATTTGACGGATTATATTACAACAAAAATAACTTTAGATAATTATGAATATTATAAAGAGAATATAGAAAAATATAAACGGATATATAACAAATATGTCGATAACAGAGTTTTGAGCTTGTTAGATGAATATCTTGCCGAAACGGATAAGTTTTATGCCATAAATTTGGATAGAAATAATTACTTTACAAAAAATATATTTGAAGGAAATTATCTCTTAAACAAAATAGAAAATCTTAAACCTGCAAAAGACGACATAAACCAAATAATAGAAAATATGAATCAAGTAAAAAAACTTGATATTGTTGTTACCGGAGGTTTCCATTCGCAAACGGTAACAGACTTGTTGGAAAAACAAAATGTAAGTTATATCGTTATAACTCCGAATGTTACCGAAGGTATAAAATTAGCCGAAGATACGTATTATGAATTGGCAAAAGAACAAAGTAAAATTTCTTTTCAAACAATAGCTCCGGTAATAGCTTCTTTGTCTCCTCAATTACAAAAAACGATATTGAAAAAAACGGATTCAATAGAAACAAAGCAAATAGAAACTGCAACAAATTTAAACGATACCGAAAGAGCGGAACTTATTTCCGAATTGCTTGCCGCAAAAGTGTTGGAAAGTGATGACTTGGGTGAAGTTGAAATTAAAATTCAGGATGTTATTAAATCTATTGTCGACGATATTCATAAAGAAAAAGTGACGCCGGCACTTGTATCAAGAATAAAGAATTTACAGGAAATAATTAAAGATAAAAAAGAATTGGAAAAAGCGATAGATTTGTTACAAGAGGGAACAACAAAACAATCCGTAACATTATTAAGAGATATGTTTTTGCAATTATATGATGCTTTAGATTCGTTTGTTATTTCTGCAACAGGAAAACTTTTTCAACAGAGAAAATATTCTGCAGAGTATACCGAAGAACAAATGCAAGTGTCTTTACCCGGAATAAGCAGTAAAAGATATTATGATGAAGCCGAAAAACAGAATAAAGAAATAAATAATAATATATATGATTTCTTCTATAATTTAAACAAAAACAAATCAAAAGTAATCGCAAAAATAACGGAAATGTTAGGCGACAATTTGGATATAAAAAAAGATAGTTTTGTTGTGGAAATAAGTAAACATCCGTATTATCCCGTAGATTTTATAAAGTTTACGATAACAAACAAAACTACACAGAAAGATTATAAAATATCGATAGTAAATTTCGGTAATTCGGGATATATGGAATTCGGTATTGATGTAGAAGGTGATTCCGACAGGAAAAAACTTGTTTCTTTTACGGATAAGTTAGCGCAAAATATAATGGAAGGAAACTTTAATATTGAAGAAACAGATGTAAAAGCAAAAAAAACGGAAACAAATAGAAAAATATATTATGATGAAACAATAAAAAAGAATGAAGAAACAAACGGTAACATATATAACTTTTTCTTGGCAGCACAAATAAAAAAATCTGACATTGAAGAGAAAATAAAATCGTCTTTAAGTGACAATTTGGATATTAAAGAAGGAAGTTTTGTTGTAACTAAGCGATCTCACGATTTTCATCCGATGGAGACCATAAAGTTTGTTGTGGCGGATAAAACAACAAAAAAAGAATTCGAAGTATTGATGATAAAATTTAGCGATCCCGATAAAGTAGCTTTCGGTATTGAAGTACAAGACAATGACGAAAGAGTTGTTTCTTTTGCGGATAAATTGGCGCAGGCAGTAATGGATGGTAAATTTAAGTTTGAACTGCAACAAGAAACAAAAGACGAACAAATAGGAACTACCAGAAAAGAGTATTACGATGAGACAAAGAACGAAAATACACAAGTAGGTAATAATATATACAGTTTTTTTAGCTATGCACAAACAAAAGGATCGAAAATTACAGCGTTGATACGGACAATTTTAGGTAAAGATGCAAATGTAAAAGAAGGAAGTTTAGTTGTTGATACAAATAATCATCCGTATTATCCGTTAGATACGATAATGTTTACCGTAACGGATGAAAAAACACAAAAAGAATATAAAATATCCGTGATAAAATTCAGTAATTTGGGCGACATTCTTTTTAGTATCGAAATAGAAGGAGATTCGGATAGAGACAAACTTGTTCCTTTTGCGAATGTATTGGCACAAGAGATAATGAAAGGAACATATCTGTTCGGCATCTTTGAAAAGATGAATCGATTACAACTTCCTTCTACGCAAGAATCTTTAAATAAAATCGGAAATTCGGGAATAATAAAGAAAATATATAAAGATAAAAGCGGAGATAATTTTCAATTTACAAGATTAGGTGTTGCGATAGGAACTGTAATAGAAAGCTTTTTGTTATGGAGTCCGAACTTTATTGCAAAACATAATTTCAATATCGAAGATGAAACCGAACTGTATGATGCTGTTCGCGGAATAAGAGGTGCGGCAATAGCGGTAAGTCTTATCCCTGCTGTCTTTAGCTTTTTTAATCCTATATGTGCTGTTTTTATTGTTCCGACTGCATTGTTAACGGGAAATATATTACATTATATTTATAATACAAAAAATTCAAAAATAAATGTTAAGTTTTCAAGGGAAGATAGTTCTATTGCCGTTTTGATAGAAAAAGATAACAACCGATACTCTTTAATATTTGATCCTATGTATCTTTCTATTTTTGTGGGTTCTATTAATGCGGATGCTTTTTCGGAAGGGACATCAGAATATACAACCCCCGAAAGTATAGAAAAATTGTTAGGGATAAAAATAAAAATTTCGAAAAATAAACTTTCAGTTAAAAGTAACGATACCAGAACAAATATAAAATTTGCAAAGTTTGGTACTACCGAGAATACCGTAAAAGAGTTAATAACGAAATCTCTTCCTCTGCCCAAACAGGAATATATAAATTTACTTATGAAAGATTCAAAGTGTTCCGATGTAGAATATGTTTATCTTAGCGATACATTTTTTATGAATAAAATGAAAATGAAAGACGCTGTTGATAATCATAAGTTAATAGTGCTATACCCTTTTTCAAAAACTTGCGACTTAGAAACATTGACGGATGAAGAATTGTTTTCTTTGTATCTTCAAATTTCTACATCTTTTTTTAGAATGTTAGATGTTTTGCCGCGTTATCCGAGATTGAGACAAAAAGATTTTATCGGTATGGAATATTTGCTTGCGGAATTGATAAAGAACGCATTTGTTCACGGTAATCTTGGCGACCTTTCCGAACCGATATATGTATATTGTACGAATGACAGTTTTACCGTATACAATTCTTATAAAGCACAACCTATAAGTCAAAATAAATTGGATTTTGCCGCAATGACTGCACTAAGCGGAGCACATAAAGGTTTGAATTTGATGCAGGAATATGCTGACGAGGGACTTATACAAGTAACTCCCGAAAAAGAAAGAATAAGACAGATAGGAGATGATGAAAAGGATAAGTTTTATGCCGTAACGATTAAAGAACTTGTTGATAGAAAAGAGGTTTTTGACTTTTTCTTGTCTTTATTTCAAACGAAAGAAGCCGATAAGGAACCGAATTATGATAATATCATTCAAAAAATATCCGATTTAGCCGATAACTATATAAAAATAATTTATGATTATTGTAAAGAAAACGAAGATGTGTTGAAAGGTAGACCGTACTTTATCGAAAAAATAGTGGATTTTGCCGTTGTCGAAAAATGTACGGAAAAAGAATTAAAAGAGTTGTTGAGTTTTATTTCCGAACTTAAAACGGAATTTTTTTCCGTTGAAAAAACACCAAGATACGGATATTTCAGAAAAAAGGTTGAAAACTATAACATAAGTAAAGAATTTTTCCGATACTATTTGAAGAATAAAGATTTTTTCAATTCTAAAGAGTATAAAGAATTGATAGCATATTTTATTTTTTCTGATGGCATGAATTTGGAAGAATGTTTAAATTACGAAAGTTTTGATAACAATTTGAAAGGGCTTATTGAAGATTTGATAGCCAAACACGTTTATGCTTTAAATGTATCTTATTCGGGTTTAGCATTGAAATTGTTTTTTAATCCTACATTCAACATAATATTGAAACAAGAATATAAACAAAAAGACGAACCGTTAACAAATTTGCTTCGTTACAGAACGGCAATAAAAATTGCTCATAGTTTGTACACACAGTTGGGGCAGAAAGTTGAATTTATAAATCAGGATATTATAGGTAAAATTGTTGGAATATGTATACGGGATATTGAAAATAAAAGAGATTTGTTGAGCAAAAAACTTTTGATTTCTCCGAAAACATATTTTCATGGTATTGATAGGATAAAAACGGAGTTTTCGGAAAATTTTGAGTTTAGAGCAAGAAGAGATAAAGTAAGTGATACGGGACTATTTGTAATCAATAATAATGAAACAAGTGACGAAGGTGAAAAGATGTTTTCCAATGGCGGGCTTAAAGCCGTGTTCGGAACATTGGAAACGGCACCTCGTGTTCATATGAATTTGGAAGTTGAAGATGAAAACAATGTTAAAGAAAAAAAAGATAAATTATTACAAGCCATTATAGAATATCCGCTTCTAAAACAGAAATATGGTTTATCGAACGCTATTTTTGCTTTTAACGGACACGGAATGTTTGATGCTGTTTATTTTGTGGGAAGAGAAGGTAATGATGACACTCGTATAACGGTAACGGAGGTTGCCGAAGCTTTGTTGCAAGCTTACAAAAACGGAGCGGATCTTGAAGAAATAACATTGGATTTAACAAGTTGTTTTTCTTATTATTTTGCCGAAAATCTTATTAAAGAATTGGAAGAGATGGAAATAAAAGAAAATTTGGAAATAAAATTTCCTCAAATTCTTGCTTCTTCGGGACAAGAAACGAGAGTAGGACATTTTGTTTCTTTTACCGATAATGAAACTCAAGAACTTGCATTTTTTACGGATAATATGACATCTGCAATAATTGAATATTTGCAAGATGATGATAGATCCGGACAAAATACCGATTTCTTAAATTTTGACGATATATTTAATACTGAAATAGTAGCTTCCAATCATACAATTTTTATATCCGGGCAAGACGTCGAAAGCGTAAATGCGGACTTTAGAACAAACTTGTTTGAGTTATTGGGAGATGAATTTATTGAAGATGAAGAAATAGATAAAACAATAAAAACGACACAATTGCAAGGTTTTTCAACTCAAGAAATGTTGGATAAAATCGGTAATAATAAAATAATAAAGGAGCTATACAAAGAAAAAAGCGGAGAAAATTTTAAATATACGAAACTTGGTGTAGCCATAGGTGTTTTGTTGGAATTATTTACGTTTTGGAGTCCTAACTTTGTAAAGAGACACAATTTTGATCCTTCCGTACAAGCAAATATGACTGCTGTAGTATGGGTAATAAGAGCATTAAGTATAGGGTTGGGACTTGCAGTCGGAGTTGCAGCCGTAATATTTCTCGGACCGGCTGCATTTGTTATAGGAATTCCCGCCTTATTCCTTACCGAAATAATAACACATTTTGTTTGGAATATAAATAAAGTGCCCAAAATAACGGATTTAAAAGAATCAATAAGACCTGTAAATGTAGAAGAAGAAGTGGAAAAAACCGGTTTGGCTCAAGATTTTATAGGTATGGTTAAGCGTCTTAGTGCCGATAAAGGTTTTATTTCCGTATATGAAGCATATAAAAAAGGAAAACGGAAAAATACCGTAAAAAGAGCTTTGGTAGGTGATGAACATATAACAAAAAATAACGGGTATGCTTTAGGTATTTCCACATATTATTTGGGTGACGGAAAACTTTTTGAAGCGGTTACGGCTATGGCCGATAGTGAAACAGGAATGAACCTTTGTACATATAATAACGGATATTATGAATTTGAAAAAGACGGAACAAGATTAAGAACAAACGACCAATATTTGGAAAAGATATTTGACGATTGTATAAAGAACAATAAAGAAATTTATTTCTTTTTACCGCCAAATATTTACTCTTTTAATTCGCAAGATATGAGACGAGCACAACAGGACTACATGAACAGATATCCGGGGTTGCAACAAATTCTTTCCGGTTTGGAAAGTTATCAACCGGGTATTACGATATCCGAAATAGAATGGATTAAAAATCATCCTCAATATATGAAATATGTTCATTTTGTTGTCGGTTCATACACTTTCTTGGACGAAAATATGAGACCGAAAATATTCAGGAAATATTTCAACGTAAACAATAATTCCAAAACGGTTGCAACTTTATTGTCAAATCCGAAAGCATATATGCGAACCGGTTATAGTTTATCTTCACAAAATGAAATTGTAGAAGATAAAATAGATTGTAGCAAAGAAGATAAAATAATAGTTCTTTTAATAGGAAAAGAAGACGGAACAAAATATTCCGTAAGATTTCTAAAAAAGACCGGAGTTTATTTAACTTCCATTAATGATTCTTTGTGTCATTTTTCAGATAAAAATTTGGAAGATATAGAAAAAATTGTCGGTGCAAAAATAGATATTAATGAAAATAATATTGTTGCAAAAAGCAATGAGCCCGGAACAACTTTAGCTTTTGTTAAAGATGATATTTTTAGCGCTTTGGAAATATATTCTTCGCTGAAAAAAAGTCCTTTAGAAATATCAAAACAACAATTGCATGAAATCGAATCGTTAGTGACGTATACCGGTAGTCAAGGACAAGAATATATCCATCTGGATGAGCTTTTTGAAGAGAATAAAGATGAGCTTTTTGAAGAGAATAAAGATGAGCTTTTTGAAGAGAAAAAAGATGATCCTTTTGAAGAGAATAAAAATAAAATAAAAAGTGCAATAGAAAACAATAAACTGATAGTTATATATCCGTTCTTAAATTACAATATAGACTCGTTAACGGATAAACAACTTTATGCCTTATATCGTACGATTAGAGAAAATTTTTTTCTTATGGCGGTTTCTTTGTTTCCGAGCGATATACCCGGACTAACAAAAAATGATGTTAGAACAATGAAATATATTTTGCAGGAATTTACTAAAAATGCATTCGTTCATGGAAATATTGCTGATCCTTCAAAGCCGATATATGTAAAATGTAGCCCAAAAGGAATTGTTGTTTATAATGCTGTTGTTGAAGATGAAAGTATAGATAAAGAAATTAAAATAAGAAGAAAGAGTTTAGCTACGGCCGCAAAATTGGCAGGCGAACATAAAGGATTGGAAGTAATACAAGAATATGAACAAGAAGGACTTGTAGAAGTAACTCCCGAACAGGAAAGAATAAAAACAATAGATAAAAACAAATATTATTCAATAGCGGCAGTCATAATTCCGGAAAAACAAAGAGAAAAAACAGAGAAAGATTTAATGATATTTAGAGATATTGCAAGTTCCGTTTTCTCTTTGCAAAGGTGTGCATATTCTGCACAGGAATATAAAGAAATTATCGATAAAATCCTTATTAACTATAAAAAGTCTGCAATGTTGAGCAATGTTTTTGCATATAATGTTATGGATTTTATTTCTGAAGAATTAGATATGGTCTTTTTCATAAAACCGTTAATAAACCAAGTTTTCGGAATAAAAGATATATCAAAAATTTTAAGCAGTAAAAAATTGTTGATAACCAAAACAAAACAGCAGGAAAGAACTTTAAAACAAGTATTAAAAGATAATAATATTGAAGATACGGAAATTGTTACAATGGAAATTAGGAAAGATTCCGTTATGGATATAAGAAGTGATATGTGTATAGATGTACAAAAAGGTATAAGAGCAAAATACGATAGCCGAGAAAATAAAATAATAGTATATTCAAAAAAAGGTATAGATATCAGTAACGAACAAGTCGAACAGTTGATAATGGAAGCTTATTTCGATGAAAGAAACGAAGATATTATTGATAATGATGTTGTTGCTTTTGCAAATGAAACGGATAATACTTTGGATGATATAATAAACAGATTGAAAAACGCATATACCGCATCGGTAACAATGCCGAACAAAGAAACAAAATTTAATTTGTCTTCAAAAAACATATCGAACTTTACTACGGTATGTAAACAAGAATTTATTGCTACCGGTATAAAAACCTTTGTAATTACTTATGAACAGGCGGAACAGTTTACGTCCGAAATAAAATCGTTACAAGAACAAGACTTTAAATTTGTAATTTCATGCAAAGCCGATACTGTTGCGGATATAACAGATTTTGACGGACTTGCAATAGATGCAACCGCAATAACAAACGAAAATGAGGCAATAAAGCTTATGGAAACGGTAAAGAAAACAGTATTTAAACAGGGCGTAGCAAAACAAATAACAATTAAGTTCGGCGATGAACTTTATAAAGAATTGTCCGGGACGGATATCTTTAATAATTACGGAATAATACCGGTAATAAATGCCGATAATACAAATGTTTCGGATATAGGTAAGTATGAAGTTGAAAATGTAAAGGAAAACAATATTGATAATTTGTTAAGAAACAACAATGTCATAGGTTTGGTTATAGATAATGCGAGAGTATTTTTAGGTAAGAGAAGTATTTTGAAAGAAATATTCTCTAAAGAACATAAATATAATAAAGGATACAATGCTTCTTTAAGCAGTAAATTTGATTATGTTTGTTATGATGTAACAAAATTAAAAGATATTTTGGCTGTGGATATTGATAATGAGGAACAATTGGAAAGATTAAAGGATATTGATTTATCTTCTTTAAGTTTAAGTTCCGACTCTTTAACATATCTGGAATATTTGAACAAAAAAGGCAATTATGAAGAAATGGTTGGCTTTGTAAGAGGTGTAGCAATGAACTCTGCAAGAGCACAAATAATTAAAGGACTTAAAGATAAAGAGATAGAATTGGATATAGAAAAATTTGCAAAAGAAGCAAACGGCAAATATCAAAAAGCGTTCCTTACTGCTGCAGTTCAGTTAATTATGGAAAACGTAGATATAACAGCATTATTGGAAACGGATTTTATAGATTCCGATATGACAACAAAACAATATTTGGATTCCGTTTATGAAAAAGTAAATGTTAACATTGAAGATATATTGAAAAATAACGAACATAAAATACGGCAAACACAAAATGCGGAAAAGACAATAGAAGAATTTAAGAATTTTGTGATATTGCTTGATAACTTAAAGATTGTTAAAGAAGCTACAGCCGATTTCGAAATGTCTATGAAAGCAGTTAAGGACATCTTGTCCGCCGCATAATAAAATTGTCTTTGACAATTTTTGAATTATAGGTTTTATAAGCTATAAATTTTTTGAAGCAAAATTTATTGACACTTCTTCATATTCAAGAATTGATATATTGTTGTTAGCATCTTTCACTACAAGGTTTCCGCTACAATTTATATCTATAGCCGTTGCGACATGAATTTCGTTATTTTTTGTATAAGTTATCTCTTTGTTTAACACTAAAGAAAGTGATTTGTATTCTTCAATAATTTTTTTATTATAAACATCTTTTGATAAATCAAAAAGATTATTTAAAATTTCTGCAATAAGTTTGTTTCGTGATAATCCGTTATACGTAACGGAACCGGCTTTATTTTCTATGTCTTTTGGGAAATTTTTTGTAGATAAGTTTATTCCTATACCTACGACAATACTTTTACTTTTCAAGTTTGTTAAATCACTAATGTTTTCTACAAGTATTCCGCAAATCTTTTTATTATTAAGATAAATATCGTTAATCCATTTTATTTGCGGATTAAGATTTGTAAGTTTTGATATTGCCTTACAAACCGCTATTGCCGAAACAAGTGTAATTAATGAAACATCTTGTATAGGTAACGAAATTTTCAGTATTGCGGAAAAATATATTCCTGTATCTGCGGGAGAATAAAACGTTCTTGCAAATCTGCCTCTACCGTTGGTTTGAGAGTTTGCTATTATTGCGGTTCCATGTACAAAATTGCTTGAATTTATAAGTTCTTTTGCAAAATCGTTTGTTGATGGCAAAATATCAAAAATTTTTATATCAAAATTTTTGTAATTATCTAAAAGATTTTGTTTTATTTCTTGTTCGGATAATTTATTATCTGCCATTACTATTTTTTTAAAGCAGTTTCCAATCTGTTAAGACCTTCAACTATGTTTTCCATAGAAGTTGCATAAGAAAATCTTATAAATCCTTTTGCTCCGAAAGCAGAGCCCGGAACAACGGCAATTTTAGCTTCATCAAGTAAATAATCTGCAAGTTCAATGTCAGTATTTATAAGTTTTCCGTTGTATGTTTTATTTAACAAGTTTGATATGTTAGGGAAAACGTAAAAAGCGCCTTCCGGTTTTAAACAAGTTATACCTTCTATTTTGTTTAATCTGTCAACAATATAGTTTCTTCTTTTTTCAAATTCTTTTCTCATTGTTTCCAAACATTTTTTATCACCGTTTAAAGCTTCTGTTGCTGCTTTTAAAGAAATAGATGTAGGACAAGATGTTGACTGACTTTGCATTTTTGTCATTGCTGCGATTATTTCTTTTGGACCGGCAGCATAACCGATTCTCCAACCGGTCATTGCAAAAGCTTTTGAAACACCGTTTATAACAACGGTATGTTCTTTTACTTCTTGTGACACTTGTGCTATAGAAAAGAATTTAAAATTATCATATGTAAGTTTTTCATATATTTCATCGGAAATTATCAACAAATTGTTTTTTATACATATCGCTGCTATTTCTTTAAGTTCTTCTTTTGTATATGTATTTCCGGTAGGATTTGAAGGGGAATTCAATATAAATGCTTTTGTTTTCTTTGTTATAACTTTTTCTATTTCAGCAGGTTTAACTTTAAAATGGTTTTTGTCGCTTGTTGTAATAAATACGGGAACTGCACCTGCAAGAACCGCCATATCGGGATAAGATACCCAATAAGGTGCGGGAATTATAACTTCGTCTCCTTCGTCAAATATTGTTTGAAATAAATTAAATAACGAATGTTTACCGCCGCAAGAAGCCATAACTTGTTCTCTTGTGTATTCAAGATTGTTATCTTCTTTAAATTTTTTTATTATTGCATCTTTTAAATCCGGTGTTCCCGGAACCGGACAGTATTTTGTAAAACCTTTGTTTATTGCATCTATTGCTGCATCTTTTATGTTTTGTGGTGTATCGAAATCCGGCTCACCGGTTCCAAAACTTATTATATCTACACCTTTTGCTTTCAAAGCTTTCGCTTTTGCATCAATTGCCAATGTCGGCGATGGTTTTATTGATTGAAGTCTTTTTGAAATGTACATAATATTCCTCACATACATATAAATAATAAGATACTTTTCAAAAGTATCTTAATTTGCTAAAATAATAAGTCAAAAGTGTTAAGATTAAAAATATCTTGACATATTTATTTTATTTTTGTAAATTATACAGATTATAAAGAAGTAAGTCAATGGGAGTAATTGAAAATGTACGCAATAGTAATGACAGGTGGAAAGCAGTATAAAGTAGAAAAAGGAATGAACGTAGTTATTGAAAAACTTGACGAGGCAGAAGTTGGTAAAGAAGTTGTTTTAGATCAAGTTTTAATGATAGCAGACGGTGACAAAGCAACAGTAGGTAAACCTACGGTTGAAGGCGCAAAGGTAACAGCAAAAGTTGTTGCACAAAAAAGATTGCCTAAAGTTCTTGTATTTAAGAAAAAAGCAAAAACAGGTTACACAAAAATGCAAGGTCATAGACAATATGTTACAGAAATAGAAGTAGTTGATATTAAGGCATAAGGGTTTTAGGAGAAGAAGAAAATGGCACATGTAAAAGGACAAGGTTCTACCAGTAACGGTAGAGATTCACAAGGTAAAAGATTAGGCGTAAAAATATATGGCGATCAATTTGCACAAGCAGGTGCAATAATTGTTAGACAAAGAGGAACAAAATATCATCCCGGAACAAATGTTGGTATGGGAAAGGATAACACTTTGTTTGCAAAAGTTGCAGGAACGGTAAAGTTTATCAGAAGAGCAGGAGACAGATGTTTTGTTAATGTAGAACCTTCTGCAAACTAAGGATAAGAATGTTTATAGACAAAGCAAAAATATTTATTACAGCCGGTCGCGGTGGCGACGGCTGTATTTCTTTTAGAAGAGAAAAGTTTGTACCGCTTGGCGGACCTGATGGTGGTAACGGCGGTAAAGGTGGAGATATTTATATAGAAACGGATATAAAGAAGTCCACACTTTTAGACCTTTCTTATAAGCCGAAATTTTTTGCGGAGAACGGTAGTAAAGGCGAAAGCTCAAATAAGTTCGGTAAATACGGAAAAGATTTGGTAATAAAAGTTCCGTTGGGAACACTTATATATAAAAATAAAGAATTGTTTGCAGATTTAAAAGAAGTAGGTCAAAAAGTTCTTGTTGCTAAAGGTGGTAGAGGCGGAAGAGGAAATTCTTCTTTTAAAACTCAAAGACATACAGTTCCAAGAATTGCAGAAAAAGGTGAGCCGGGTGAAACCGCAGAAATAGAACTTGAACTCAGATTAATTGCAGATGTCGGCTTGGTGGGGTTTCCTAATGCAGGGAAATCTACTTTCTTATCTGTAGTAAGTTCTGCAAGGCCGAAAATTGCGGATTATCCGTTTACTACACTTGAACCCAATTTAGGTGTAGTTTCTTTACATGATAAACAAATAGTTATTGCCGATATTCCGGGAATAATTGAAGGTGCCAGTACCGGTAAGGGGTTGGGACTTGAATTTTTAAGGCACATAAAAAGAACAAAAGTTTTGTTATACATGATAGATGTTAGCGGATTTGACGGCAGAGATCCTTATGAAGTCTATAAAACATTAAATAACGAGTTAAAAAAATATTCGAAATATTTATCTAAAAAACATATGGTTATTGCATTAAATAAAACAGATGCGAACGATTGTGAACAAACCATAAAAAAATTCAAAAAAAACATTAAAAATAAAAAGATTTTTGCTATATCCAACATGACAAAAGACGGTATAGATAAATTGTTGGAAACTATAGCAAAGTTAGTGGAATTGCCGGTAAAAGAAGAAGATATAAAATCTATTCCCGTAAAAAAATATATATATGAACCGGATTTTAAAATAGATATAGATGAAGACGGGGTATATGTTATTTCCGGTAAAAAAATAGAAGTTTTAGCGGAAATGACAAAGTTCAACGAAGAAGATGCTTTAAGAAGGTTTCAAAATATATTGAAAAAGATGGGTGTAGAACTTGCGTTGGAAGAAAAAGGGTGCAAAGTAGGAGATACCGTCCGTATAGGCAACTTCGAATTCGATTTTACAAAATAATCCTTTCCTCTTAATTTGTAGTTGTTGTTTATGTCTTTAATTATACATTTTACATTATAAATTCTACATTGTTTTTTTATAAGTTTATATATATAATATATATTATATATATAAAAGTGTTGACAAAAAATCAAAATAGTCTATACTTTTATTGGTGTTATTATGATAAAACAATTAGAAAACATCAATACTTTTATTCTGTCTAAAATGCTATTGAAAATTATTGCATTTTGTTTAAGTTGCTTTATAATTTTTAATTGCATTTTCTCGTCTATATCCGCAAATATCGATTCTGATGATTTATCAAAGTTTTCAAGTATTCAAAGGGACGTTTTTTCGGCAGTATTTTTTGTTTCCAATTCTATAGGGAAAATAAATTTTTCATTAACATCGGAAATAATAACGAATAAGACAAACACAAGACATACATATCCTACAAAAGAACAAAATAAAAATGTGCCCAATAAAAACAACGATTTTATCATCACTTGTTTACAAGCACAAGGGGAATTTTTAAAGTTACAAAGTGTACAAACTTCGTCTTTGTTCAACCATAGTACTTTGTCGTATGATTACGGTTGTTTATTTAACGAATTTTATAATTTGTTTAAAAATATAGTTTGTGTTTTTATTATATTTTTATTTTTTGCATCGATAAAAAAATTATATGACAGTATCTTAAAATTAAATATAAACAGAAAAAATCCTGCTTTTATGCACGTATAAAAGCAGGATTTTTCTTTTGGAGAAGAATTATGAAAAAAATTCTGAATAAGTTCAATTTTAAAAAAACGATTGCGGTTTTTACCGCATCAACTTTTATCTTTACCTGCATATTCGGTAATTCCGCCTTTGCTTCTATGGGTTCAAGTATGCCGGCAATAAATACGGTAAATTTCGATATACCCATAATACCGACATCTTTAGGTAAAATAACATCCGCAAAATATTTTGACAGTGAAGATATTATTATTAATATACAAGATTTGCATTGTCATGCGGAAACGCAAAGAAAAATCGCTTCGATAATAGGATATATAGATAATACATATAATTTGAACAATGTTTATTTGGAAGGAGCTTTTAATACGGTAGATACATCATGGCTTTCATCGTTTAATAACAACCAAAACGGAACTAAAATTCTGGAAGGATTAATAGATTCAGGAAAGCTTAGCGGAACGGAATATTATTCTATTATAAACAATAAAAAGAATTTTGTTCTAGGAATAGAAGATGAAGCTCTTTATAAAGAAAATATTAAATTGTTGGGATCGATATTATCTTTGCAACCGGAAGTAAATGCTATTTGTTCTCAGTTGGAAAAAGAAATAAATAAAATAAAAAGAGATTATTCCAGCAGACAGGCAAGAAAGTTGGAAAAATTAATAAAAGCTTTTAGAAACAAAGAAATAGACGCAAAATATTATTATTCACAATTAATCGCATTGGCAGATGGTTGCAATTTGTCGTTAAATAAATATCCTAATATTAAAATTTATATTTCTTTGTTGGAAAAAGCTCAATATTTAAATAACAAAAAAGTTGTTTATGAGTTTTCAAAGTTTGTTACGGAAATGAAAAATGTGTTGCCGTACCAACAATATTGTGATTTGTTAAAAAAGAGTAACAATTTTGGCAGTTTAGATGATATTTCCATAGAGTTGATAGAGTTGGACAAAAAGTATTCCATAACGAACAAGTTGGGACTAACGAATTTTAAAAACTTTTTAACATATTTGGAATTTAATCAAAATATTAATCCCGTAAAACTTATTCAGGAAGAAGAGAGTTTCATAAACGAACTGTATGTTAAGTTGGGAAGAACAAAATATGAAAAAGAAGTTGCTTTTATGTTCGATTTTATCCCTACTATAGAAAAATATTTTTCTGCAGATATTTCGGCAGACGAATATTATAAATTTGAAAAAAACTACAATCTGTTTAAAACTATTTGGCCGTCTTATTTCTCGTTGAATGTATTAAAAAATTTGGAACAATACCAAAAATTGTTATCGAAATATCATAAAAACAACATAACCAGAGATCAAATTTTTGCCGATTCTTTAATAACACAAAAGAATTTAAACAACAGCGTTCGTGTGAGCGATACAAATCTTGCAATAAGAACAATCAAATCAAACCTCAATAACAAAAAAATAAAGTTGGTTGTTACCGGCGGATTTCATACAAGAGGACTGGAAAAAATATTTGAACAACAAAAAATTTCTTATGTAATAATTACACCGAAAATAACACAACCGATAGAACAGGCAAAGCAAATTTATATAGACAATGTAATGTATTATTCAAATATTTTGAAAAACACCATAAATTTGGAACCGTTAACGCAGGAACCGTTAAATGTAAGTTTTCCTAAAATAATGAACCTTATATTTTCGGAAGTTCAAAAAAATTCTATTTTTGAAGAGTATTCGAAACAAAATACAAAACAAGCAATAAAACAATTTATTCAAGATTATATAATATCAAAACAATCCGATTTTTACGGACAAGTTGAAATATTAAATTGGGATATAATATCTGACGATTTAACAGGAAATATAGAATTTGTCGTTTCATACAAAGATAATGCGAATAAACAAATGGTAAGTACCATAAGGTATAAATTTGTTGATGGAAACATAATACCTTATTCTTCCGTTGATATTGAAAAAACAAAAAATATGTTGGAAAGAGTAACAAGCAACAAATATGCACAACCTTCCATAGAGTTGGAACCTACAAATGCCGTAAGAAAAAAAATAGCAAAGCATATATTGGAACCGTTGCAAAAAGTTGCAGGCAGCTCCATATCTTTAATGCCTGCCGAACAGTTGCATATGACAATCGGGTACGATGCTACTCCTATGACACAAGAACAGATAGATTCTTTGGTAGAAGAAAGCGATATAAGTGCGGACATTTTTTCTGTTCTTGATATTTTGGATCAGGATTTTGTTAATTCAAAAACAGCTATGACAGGAACATTAAAATTGATGCCTGACGGCGTAATAATATACGAAATTACCGACAAAAATTTACTAAAACAGATGTTCGGCTTAAGAACGAGTTTGTTAAATGTTGATTCCAAATATAAAACACCGAGTATCGTTCATATGTCTATCGGAAGAATAACCGATAAGAAACTTTTAGACGATTCCGAACAATCCAAACAGGAACTTGCCGAACTGTTGGAAAAAATTAACGAAACAATATATGAAATAAACAAGAAAAATGCATTGTCGAAAATAAAAACGACATTCACTTTAAAAAGCGGGTATGTATCTTCCACCGGTGATAAAGATTATGTATACAGAAGAGTTTTGCCTAAAAGAGAAAGTCTTGTCATTTTCAGTAATTTAATGGATTCTTCCAAAACAAGAATGAATTTTATTAATAAGGTTATAATTGTTCCGATTGTAGAAGAAGTTCTTTTTAGATTTGTTCCTTTTGTTGTAACCGGCTTATTTATTTCAAATCCTACGTTTGTTGTTCCTGCAATAGTAACAGGAATTGTAAGTATGTTGGGCTTTTCCATGGCACATCCTTTAGCAGATAGAATAAATAATTATTTTTATGAAAAAATCGAACAAGGTAAAATAACAAATAAGTTTATTGCCAAATTGTTCACAGGTAAAGTGCCGGTAAGAAAAATGAGCAGCTTCCTTTTTCAATCCGCAAGTTTGACATATATATTTTTAGCTGTTTCTTTTGTGTTCCCTCAGTTAACATTATTAGCTTTAGCTGTATCCGTTTTTTATCATTCTTTAAACAACTTTTTTGTATTGCGACAAGAAGATAAATTACCTCTTTTGAGTATAAAACAAGATTCTTCTAAAGAAAAGAATTTGAATTTCGGAATAGATGAAATGATAAAAGAACTGGATTTGTTTGTGAAAAAAAATGACCTTTACTTTGTTGATGAATTTTATATACAAGATTTTGGAAATGATTTTTCTAAAAACAAAGAAAACAAAGAAGAAGTTATTAAAACTTTGTTAGAATTATTCAATTTTGTTGTTGATAAAAATAAAAGCAGCAAAAAAAGTTCCGATTTTAATTCCCTATTGGTGCCGATATTAAAATTTTCGGTATCTTTAAAGGATGAACAGGGCAAAATATTATTTGACAGGATATTTAAAGATATTTGCGTACAGGCAACAGAAAGTAATTCAACTCAATATTTTGACATACTTATTGAATCTGCAAAATATTTTTATAAAACAGGTCAAATCTCATATGTAAATAAAATAATGGATTCTTTATACAAAAATAAGAGTTTGGTTGTCTCTGAACAAGATTACGGAAAATTTGCTTTGCCTGTTCCGTCACCATTTTCTTCTTCATTTGGCTCTGCTAAAAAATGGGAAGAAGAAGTATATAAAATTATGATGGAAGATAGTGTATTGGATGGGAGTTGTTACCTGCCTGTGTTGGATATTCTTTTAGCTCCTTCGGTAGTTAATCCCGATAAATATGCAAAATCATACATGAGAGCATTATATAAAAGCGGTAAACAAATAAATGCTCCCAGTATTAAAGGTGTAAATGAATATGAATTAGCAAAAACATTTTATAAAGTATGCGGTATAAGTAATGAAATTTTTATGAAAAAGCAAAGTGCTCCTTTATTGAATGAAAATACTAGTGAGTTCTTTCCTGATGATATTGAAATTGTAAAAACAAAAAATTTATATTTAAGTGATGTCTTGTCAAGACTTAAGTTTGTGAAACAGCTTAATTCTTCAAACAAAATTCTAAACAGTGAGCAATATTTACAAATAATTGAAAAATTAACAGCTGCATTATCCTTATCGAAACAAGCACAAATAAAAGTTATTACGGAACAAATGAATGAATTGACTAACATTTTTATATCTAATGATTGTTTTAAGGATACGACAATTTTAGAAACATTAATTCCGATATTGGCTTTTGTTAAAGATAATGAAACATCGCAAAGCTTGTTAAAAGTTGTTTCTCTTAAATGTTATGAAGATAAAATTTTTGATGAAGAGACATTTTTTAATATTGCCTTGTTCCTTTATGATATAAACAAACAAGAATTTTTTGCTTTAATAGGCGAAAAGTATGATGAACGGGAAAGAAAAAATATGTTCTTCGGTGACAATTGGAAATACTGGCGACCTGAGAGTTTGCAAGAAGCTTATGATCGTGTACCGGTGGAGTTAAAAGATAGGATAAACAACTATGAAGATTTGGAACTTTTCTATCATGCGCTTGGTATTGAATTTGATAGTATGGAAGAACCTTCTTCATTATATGAAAGAAGAGATTATGTTCCCGAATATCAATTACTTCTTGATAAACTTCCTTCTTCCGTTTTTGAACAAAGTCCGCAAACAAGGAAATATTTCAGAAATTTAAAGAAAAAAATGTTGTCGACACAACCAACGGCTCAAGAAGATAAAATGTTACCCGTATATTTTGAAGCATTGGAAAAGGTGTTAGATAATAACGCGTTGGCTTTATCCGAAATAAATAACGCAAATGAAGATTCAATAAAAGAGTCTTTCTTTTTCGTGGAAGAAATGATAAATAATTTTGCTGTTTTGAATGAACGTTTAGCAGAAAAAGCAAGAATCTCTTTGAACAAAATAAAAGAAAGTTTTTTCAATGCGGAAACAACGGTTGCTGATATTATTAAGTTAAAAGCATGGTCAGCAGAAAATATGGATAAAATTAAAGAAGTGCATACTTTGATAAATGCCGTTCACCAAACAGCGATAAACAGTTTAATGAAAAAATCAAACTCCAGCAGTTTGGAAAAACGTTGTATTTTTAAGGATGGCTATAAAGAGTGTTTTTCTTTTTTTGATTGCTCATCAAACAAAATAAGTAATCAAATGGAAGATTTTATAGCTTTTTTATCTTCTTTAAATTTGGGTAAATATCTAATGTATGGAAGTAATGTAAGAGTTGTTACCAAAGATGATAAAATGCTGTATTCAAATAGTTTGGAAGGAGCACATAGTGTTGATCTAATGGTTGATTTTAATGAGGGGATAAGAGTTACTTTTAATGATTCGAACAGAGGAGACGGAAATTTAATGAGAGTAATACTGTTAGCTTCCATTTTTGCACAAACCGGTTTTGATATAACCGATATTGATGCAAAGACGAATGGTGATGGTTTCTGTAAGGTTTCTGCAATGTTTTCATTACCTAAAAATGCATTAAATAACGGAATTGAGTATGCAAAATATTTTGCGCAGGCATTAGTTATTGTTGAAAATGTAAACGATTTGGATTTTATATTGGAAGCTCGAGATCCTGAAGCTCTTCAACATAGTTATGGTGAATATATAATTCCTCCTTATGATATTGATAAATTTAAAAAATTAAAAAATTCTACGTCTCTACCGGAAGGATTTTCATATTTAACTTTGCCGGCAGAAATTAAAAATAACGAAGCAGAAAGAAAAAAAAGATTAAGCCCGTTATTGGAACAAAAATGGAGCGAAATAACACAATCTTTAGGATATTTAAGAGAAAGAATAGAACAAAGAGAACGTTTGTTGGATTCCGTTTATGAATATTTATCAATTGAAAAAGAATCTAAAAAAAATGTATGGGAAATAGTTAGTGAGTACGTTAAAGGTAAACTTGTAATTAACGAAAACGGTGAGTTGGAAAGAAATAGCAAATATGATGTTATAGACAACTTGTTGGATGCAATTGAAACAAATATTGATGATACATTAAGACAATCTCAAGTTATTAATACTTTGAATTATGATAGTTTCAATTTCGAAACCGAAGGATATATAGGAGGTATGGTTGCTTTAAGTGGTTTGTTAAGATTGGATGGGAAAGGTTGGTTGTCCGTAAAAGCGGCTGTAGATAAAGAAAGAAAAAGATCTAAATTCGCTTATGTTGAATTTGTGGATTTTAACGGCGATAGAACAAGATTAAATTATAAAGAATTGATAAAAATCTTGAAAGATTTCGGTTATGTGGTAAAGGACCAAAAAGTAAGAAGCAGTTCGGAAAAAGAAGATGCAAAAACCGTTTTAGAAGAAAAAATATTATTCCCGAAAGACGGAATATATACAAGAGGAATGAGTGTTTCGGGTCAGGCAGACAAATATATTCCTGTAAGAATTACTTACGATAAAAACAATGTTGATGAAAATAGTATGTGGGTTGTATCATATACTTCTCCGGAAGATGTTGCAACTATAATAAAGTCGGGGGCTATTATGACAACCTCCGGCGGAATGTTAAGTCATGCAAATATTACTGCAAGAGAAAACAATAAAACGGCTATTCTTTCCAACGGTAAATGGGTTGACGGTAAATTGGTGATTCCGTATTTTTCAATAAGATCACCTATTATGGAAAAAAGAAGGGGTTATCAAGTACAAAAAATATCGGAACAAAATTTGGTATTGGAAGAAGGTGCTGCTGTTTTGGCTAACGGAATAAACGGAAGAGTTTTGGTTTATAATGCTATTCCTAAAGAAACAATTGACGATATTCAAAAAGCCATAGATGATAACAATCTTGATTTTATAAAGAAATATATGCAAGATCATGTTCGAGACAAAAATATAAAACAAGTTGTTGAATATATATTCTTACAGGTAAATACCAATGAAAAAAAACAAGAAATAACAAAATACTTGTTGGATTTTGATAAAAGATCGGAAATAGGTATAAAAATTTCCGAGTTAAATAGAGTGTATATAGGTGAAAAGTTAAAGGCAATAAACAAATATATTAAAAATGAGGCAAAAATAAAGGATGCAAATATAAGACTTGCGGTAATAAGGTTCATAGAACAGGAATTGGTTGTATTGAAATATTCTTTAAAAGCGGACGATGAAGCCATAAAAGAAATGCAAGATTTGTTAAGTACTCTTACCGAAGACAAACAATCTGCTCTTTCGCAAAGGGGAGACGAGGTTAGAAAAATAATTAAAGAAGTAAACGAAATATTATCTAAAAAGAATGTATCCGAGCAGGAAAAAGATGAATTGGTAAAAATAAGTGAAAGAGCAAAAGTTTGGAATTATTATGAAAATTACGAGATGAAAAGACTGGTTGCAAGAATAGATAAGATAATAAGTTTGGAAGAAGGAAAAAATTATGAAACGGAAATAAGAGATTTTGAAAATATAGAGGCGAAAGATGTTTTAAGATACGGAACAAAAACAACAGAACTTGCAAAACTTTTCAAGCTTTTAAAAAATTTGGGAACAACGATTGCAACAGTTCCGTACGGAATGGGCATCAGTAAAGATGTGTTAAGAATATTTTTTGAGCGAAACGGTTTGGCAGACAAATATTTGCAACTTATGAAAGAGTTTCAACAAGCAGTAAAATCAAAAAATAAAGAAAAAGCAATAGAAATAGGTAAACAAATTTCCGAACTTATTGAAAGTTTGGATGACGAGCAATTGGAATCATATATTAAATTGAAATTGGAAAATAATAAAAAATATGCGGTAAGATCGTCCGGAGTAGGAGAAGATGGGGCAAATCATGCTTTTGCAGGTATGGCAAAAACGGAATTGAATGTAAATAAGGACAATGTTTATTCATACGTAAAAGAAGGATGGAAATCTTTCTTTACCGCTACATGTGTAGAAGATATGGTTAAAGCAGGTATTGTTGTTCAACCTGCATTACTTATTCAAGAGATGGTATCGGGTGTTGAAAAAGCGGGTGTGATATTTACCAGAGATAACAGCGGAAATTTAACGATAGAAGGAGTTTACGGATTAGGGGAAGGTCTTGTTTCCGGCAGAATAACTCCGGATCACGTAACTGTTAGAGCTTCCGATGACGGAATGGAATATCGCAGAGCTTTAAACAATATGACAAAAATAGAGGAAAAAGAAGAAGGCGGAACAAAAGTAACAAAACTTACCGAAGAAGAAAAAATAGAAAGAATTTTGGATGAAAATACCATAAAACAATTGAAAGAAGTGGCAAACTTATTGGAAGAGGATGCAGGATATCCGGTAGATATAGAATTTGCAATAGATAAAAACGGCAAAATTTTTGTGTTACAAAGAAGAGCAATAACTACTTTGGTAAAACAGGGGCAACAAGAACCTGTTTCCGATTTTGATATAGAACAACCTTTAATTGATAAAACAATAGAAAGACTTTCAAAGTTAGCCGGTTATTATGGTCAGGTATCGGAAATAATAAAAACTTTATCAAACTTACCGAAAGATAAAGATAAGAAAAATAATGTTGTCATAAATCAAATTTTTGAATTGATCAAATTTTTAAAAAAGAACGGTAGTAATTATTTTTATGGAATTAATAATGAGAGAGGAAATGTTAACGAAGAATTAATTCCGATAATAATGCCTTTCTTGGAACAGGATAAAGATTTGTTTCATGTGGTAATTCAATCTTTGTTTTATCAGGATGAAGACAAAACAAATAAAAGAGAGAAATATAAAACTCTTTCAGATATCGGCTTTTTTATGAGAGAGGCATATTTGGTAAAACCGGAGCTTATGGATTATATTATAAAAATATCAGTATCCGAAGAATTTTTGGACTTAGAAGAAGAAATGCCTCGTAGTATTGAACAAGGATTGGATAGTCTCGGTTATGATGCACAAAAACAATATTATTTTGTTATGGCTTCATACTATGAAACAGATAATAATTTGGCAAAAATTTTATTTGAATATATAAATAAAATAAAAAAAGATATTCTTCCTAAAATAACGGATACTAAAGTAAAAGAAGATATAAACGAAATTTTACGGTCTATGGAAGAATTGTCGGGTAAAATCAATGTCGGCAGTATTCCTTTATTGGAAATTTTGATTAGAAATTTATTTGATGAAGCGTTAATATTAAAGAATACGGATAAAAACAGTTCGTTTCAAATAATAGAATTATTGTTTTCCGTTTGTGAACAGATATTATCAAAAACAGAAAAATTGAATTCGGAAGTGCTGGATATAAAAGAAGTGAAAAAGTTTTTAATTGAAGAATATGATAATGGTTCCGACAATAATTCCTTTAACAGTATGATTTCACAATTGATATCTCTTGTCCAACAAAAACAAGATAATGATTACGACTCTATTGGTAAAAAAATTACCGATATGTTGATAGAAATTGCATTACATATATATAAACCGATATCTTCCAAACAAATAAAAGATGCTGATTCGAAACAATATCAAAAAATAAAAGATTTGACATTGGACATATTTGGAAAATTGGCTTCAAAAAGATCGGAAGACACTTCAATATACAATGCTTTGTTTAATAATTCGATTAAAGACAGAAATATTGAAGAAATCGGTGTCGGATTTAATCCCGAAACATTGAAAATTTTTATCGATGCTATTAAAACCGATAATCATATTTTCCCTATTATTTTGCCCGATGATGCTTTTATATCCGGGGATATTGATTTGTTGACAGATATGATAGTTGATTCGGTAAATAAGATAAATCTTATTTTTGAGCTTCAACGAGTTTTTAATGAAGATGAAGATGATTTTGACGATTTTTATGACGACGATTTTAAAGTAGAAGAAAAAAAAGATAAGGCAAAAAAACTTTTAATTGGTGTTATTGAAAAAATGGTATCTTTGGCTAACGATGAAACTGTAAATTTGGAAAAGAGGAAAAGAATAGTTTCTATTTTAATGAAGATGATATCTGAAGGATTTTATAAAGAAATCTACAAAGAAATTCCTATAGAATTTGAAAAAATTAAATCTTTGGCGGAAAAACTTGATATTCCCGAATTTTTACATATGGGAGATTACAGTCAATATTATAAAGGACATAATACGGTATATAATTTTACTCCATTAATTAAGTCTATACCCGAAAATATATTGAAAGCGAATCCGTTAGCGGCAAGATATAGTAATAATAGAATTTCTTTAGAAGACGAAAATCCTGTCCTTACACAAATTATCGGTAAAACGGATATGTCAAAATCTGCGGTTAAAGAAGCAATTTCTCGTTTTGAAGTTTTGCAGAAAATATTGGAATCCAACAGAATGGTTCTTTTATCGTTAGATAATATAAAAAATTCCAAAAACTATGAGAAAGATATTAAAGAAATATTAAATGAATTGAAAAAAATGATAGACGAATTAAAGAAGATAAATGTTGAACATGGAACGGCAACGGAAAAAGCATTGAAAAGAATTAGAAAATCTTTAACGGATTCCAACTTTAATATAAAAGAACAGGAAAAAAAGCATTTGCTGATTTCAAAATGGAATACCGAAGGATTGGAGGATATAGACGGCCTTCATACATTAATAAATGCCGTTCACCAAACGGCAATCGTGGATTTTAAAGCGGAAATAGGAAACGTGAAAGAAGAAGAATCTTTACAAACCATAACGGCAAGCCAAAAAAGTACAATAAGAGGATATAATTTATCTGCCACCGCAAATCCGAATATTGTGAAATTTATTTCAAAATTAGCCACGAGATCTCTTCCGAATAGAAAAAATGAAAGAAATGAGATGGAAATAGATGATTTTATTTGCAAGGATGATCTTATACTATGGTCAACTATATTAAATGTTCATAGTGTTGATATTTTCTTTAATTTCGGTGATGTTGATAGAGGTATAAGTTTGTATTATAGAGAAAGTCTTTCGGCTGCAAGAGATATCGGTAAAGAGGAAAGATTAAGATATTTCAGAGAAATTTTAAGATATTTGGGTTTCTTTGTGGAAGAACCTTCCGAAGATATTGCAGATCCTTACAGCTTAAAAGCAACTCTTAATAAGAATTTCGGTATGAATGATGATATGGATTTAATTGATATTGCGTCTCATGTGGTGGAAATATTCAAGTTTTCCACAAATCTTGATTATGATTTTAAGACAAAAAAAAGACGGTCCGGTTATGAAGAAGTTTTCAAAAATTGGCTTGAAAAAGCTAAAAGAAGAGAATTATGGTTTGGTTTTCAACCGAATAATGATAGAGATATTTACGGATACGGATCAGAAGCTAAAGATTTGGACAGTTTACCGAACAAAAAACTGTTAAATGTTGAATCTTTAAATGCAATATTGGAATATTTAGGTTGCGATTTGTTACCGGAAGGTACAAGCGAAAGAATGTTAACAAATTCCATATATCTTAACGAACATTTTAATAAACCGATAGAAAGGGCTTATGCCGAAGGGCGAATTATATTTGATGAAAACGGAGTTCTTGTAAGAAAAGAAAACTATGATATTACTCGTTTGATTATAGATGAAATAAATAATAATTTTGAAGAAACAACAAAACAGTCAAGAACCGTAAATTTAGTAAACAGTTACGAATTTGATACGAAAATCTTGGCAAAAATAGGAAATTTTGTAATAGTAAGTTCCGTTATGGAATTGAAAAACGGAGACAAATTATTTGTAAAAGCGGTAATGGATCCTAACACAAAAAGAATGAAATATGCAATAACCGAAAGAGTTAATACGGAAACAAGAAAGACGCTTACAAACGATGAATTGACAGATTTGTTGATAAAAGAAGGTTATTATATTCCAAAACAAACAGGTATAAGCAAAACTGAAGAAAAAAGAATAAAAAATTCTTTGTTAAGACAAGTTCAAACTTTGGAAAGTCGGAAAATTTCCGCTACATCAACTTCGGATGGAATGGGTATCAGTATTGTAGGTAATATTACTTTTGATAAGAACAAAATTGATGAAAATAGTATTTTATTAGCCCCTTACACAACTCCTGACGATATAGAATCAATAGAAAAAGCAAAAGGTATAATAACAACTGGTGGCGGAGTGTTAAGCCATGCGGCAATTACTACAAGAGAAATGAAAAAACCTTCTGTTGTTCTTAACGGTTCAACTTGGACAAGCGATGCAAATAATGAATTGGAAGTTTTGTATTATTTGCCTTCGGGTGATGTACAAACTATAGATGATAAGTATCATGTTCAAAACGTAAAAACGACAAGAAAAATTTTAAAAGAAGGTTCAAGAGTTCTTATGAACGGTGAAACCGGTATCGTTTTGTTGTTTGACGATATAGATGTTGATTTGTTGAACGAATTACAGAAATATATAGATGAAGACGATTCTACAGCCGTTATAAAATTTATGAATAAGTATTCAAAGAATGACAATATAAACAGATTTGTGGAATATGTCTATTTCCAGGTAGTAGGAAATCCCAGAACGCAAAATGTCTTAAATTGTTTGTTTTTCGATACTATGCCGGAAACGGTTAAAGATAAAGTAAACAAATTGAATGACGGATATATACAAGACAAAGTTCAAAGTATTTCCGAAGCCATAGAAAATCTTAAAGTTGTAAGGGAGAACAATATAAAAATTGCATATAACATATTGCAAGAATTAAATAAAAAATTGGAATTTATAAAAACTGTCGGAACAAGACAGGATATTGAAAATTTGAAAATGCAAATAGAACAATTGGAACAAGAAATCAAAGAAGAATTAAATAAATATTTGCAAACCTTTATATCCGATTTAAACAAGTTCTTATTGAAAGAAACTCTTAATATGCAAGATATACAAGAAATAACGGGAATGTTAAAGAATGTTGAGGTATATAATTATTTCGTAGCCGAAGATGAAACATCGGAAGATTTGTTGGCTGACAAGGAAAAGGTTAGAGATTTGTTTGAGTTGCTTAAAGAAAAAATAGCTTCTTATGATACGGAGGAACAACAAGAACTGACTTTGCAAAATGAAATAAGTTTATTTGAAGATAATGCGGAAAATGATAAATTGTTCGGTTCTAAAACGGCGGAACTTGCAAAAATATTTAAAAATTTGAAGCAGTATATGAATTTTATAGTTCCGGATGGTATAGGTATAAGCGTAAATGTTTTGCCGATGTTATTGAAAAGTGTAGGGCAAGAATCGTTGTTATTTGATTTTTATGATGCAATAGAAAATAAAAATAAAGAAAAAGCGATGGCTGTTTCGGAAAAAATAAGCAAGTTTTTGGATTCCGATATGCAGAAAAATACGAATATGGAAAAAGAAATAATGAAACAGCTTAATAGATTCATAAAATCCGGACAGAAATATTCCGTAAGATCTTCGGGAGTCGGTGAAGACGGAGCAAACAATGCTTTTGCCGGTATGGGGGAAACAGAACTTAATGTTGAATATAATGATATTTACCAAAATATATTGAAATGTTGGAAAGCTTTCTTTAGCGAAAAATGTATAGATTATATGATAACAAGCGGTCAAATTGTAAAACCGGCCGTATTGGTTCAGGATATGATAGATTCCGAAGTGTCGGGAGTTGTATTCAGTAGAGAAAAATACGGTAACGGAAGAATTAATGCTGTGTTTGGTCTCGGAGAAGGTATTGTTTCCGGAAAACTTACTCCGGACAGTATTGCTTTTGATATGAATACGGGTGAAGTTATTGAATATTTGGTGGCAAATAAACAATTTAAATTTGTTGCCGATGCAGTAGAAAAAACGAAAAAAGTTCCCGTAGGACAAGTTGCAAAAACAAGAACTTTAAATTATGAAATGGTAACAAGATTGGCAAATATAGTAAAAGAATTGGAAAAAACAGCAGGATATCCTATAGATGTCGAATTTGCAATAAAAGATAACCAGATTTATGTTCTTCAAATGAGGCCTATAACAACACTTGGTAATAATAAAGAACAAATTTCCGAAATGCCCGGTGCAGGTTCGGTGGTCGGAAACGATGAAATACAAAATTCGGAAGTTGTTGAAGCAAGATACGGAATTTCGTTAATGGCGGGAAATATAAAAGATAAAAGAAAAGAGTTCGTTAATATCGCTAATCCGTTGGATAATACAAAATCCATATCTGTATATGTAAAATCCGTAGATTCCAAAGTAACGGAATTTATTGTAGATTCCGAATATACGGATATGGTCAGAAGCGGTCTTTTAGGGAAATTATTGTTAGATAGAATAAATTCCGATCCCGTAATATTGGCAAAACTTAATGATGGTGTATTTAACTATAAAGCCGGTGAAATAGAATTGTTGCCGATACTTGACGAAAATATAATAGAAAAGAGTTTGTCTGAAGATGTTTTCGATATCGGAGTAGACAACGTTAAAAGTATTTTGGCAAGCGCATAATTGTGTTTTAAATGCTTTTTATAATATGTTAGAAACAAAAAATATATTGTTAAATTGTCGTCTATATATTTAACTTGTAAACTAAAAAAATAAATCTTTTTTTCTTTTGTCAATAGGTGTCGATTTTTTTTCTTTACAAATTAAATAAAAAAAAGTAGAGTATTTAACAATGAAAGTCTAAGAAAAAGGAGATAGTACCATGCCACAAGCAAGATGTATGAAATGCAAAAAACAAGTAGAAGTTAAAAATCCTGAAGAAACAATCATGAAAAACGGAATGAAAGCAGTTAAAGGTGTTTGCCCGGACTGCGGAACAAAAGTTTTCAAGATTCTTGGAAAGAAATAATTTCCGAAAAACAAATTTTGAGGAGCTAACTATACATAGTTATAAGTGTATATTAGCTCCTATTTTACAATTTTACACTCTGTGTTGTTCTTTTAAAATTTCTCATTTCCAATCAAAAAAGCCATTCGTTTGAAAATTTTAAAAGATTGTCGTGCGAACAATGTGAAGCAATCTATAAAAATTCGTGCCGAAGGCACACTAATTTATACTTTCTAATTACTAATTGCCATTTAGGAGTTATCAATGTCTACTCAGCAAAATATTATAAGTTGGATAAGTGAAGAATTAAGTTTAAATGAAGGTTCCGTAACCGCTACCGTAAGTATGTTAGGTCAAGGTGATACGGTTCCTTTCATTTCAAGATATAGAAAAGAAAGAACGGGAAACTTAACGGAAACCGAAGTTAGAGGTGTTGCCGATAAACTTCAATACTATATAGAACTTGAAACAAGAAAAGAAACAATATTAAAAAGTATTGATGAACAAAAAAAGTTAACTCCGGAACTTAAAAAACAAATAGAACTTTGCAGAGAAAAAACAAAGTTGGAAGATATATATTTACCTTACAAGCCAAAAAGAACTACAAAAGCTACAATTGCAAAACAGAAAGGTCTTGAACCGTTGGCACAAATGATACTTGCTCAAGATATTATGGTAAGCAAAACCGTAAACAAAGATGAAATAGTATCAAAATTCTTAAATAAAGAAAAAGGTGTTTTAACCGTAAAAGATGCTTTAACCGGTGCAATAGATATTATCGCAGAACAAATATCCGATAATGCTTTATACAGAGGTCTTATAAGAAACTTTATTCTTACTACAGGTGTTTTAAAATCTAAAGTAAAGAAAGGTCTTGAAGATCAAAAAACTAAGTTTGAAATGTATTATGATTACTCGGAACCGATAAAAGCTATAGTATCTCATAGAATACTCGCTATAAGAAGGGGTGCAAAAGAAGGTATTTTAACTTGGAAAATAGATGTAGACAATGAACAGGCAATAGAAACAATAGCAGCAAAAATAGTTAAAACAAACATGGCACTGTTTTATCCCGAACTTTGGACTGCTATGAAAACCGCTTTTGACAGGCACCTTTATCCGTCGTTACAAGTAGAAATATTTATCGCGAAAATGGAAGAAGCTGACAAAGAGGCAATAAAAGTGTTTGCAACAAATGCAAAAAATCTTCTTCTTGCATCGCCTGCGGGCCCGAAAGTTATTATGGGTGTGGATCCCGGTTTTAGAACAGGTTGTAAAGTTGCAATAATAGACAGAAACGGCAACTATAAAGAATATAAACCTATATTTCCGCACGAACCTATGTGCAGAGTAATGGAAGCTCAAGATATAGTTGTGGATTTTATTAAAAAATATAACGTTGAACTTATCGCTATAGGTAACGGTACTGCCTCAAAAGAAACGGTAAATTTTATAAATGCGGTATTAAAGAAAAATCAGTTGAAAGCTAAAGCAGTGGTAGTAAGTGAAGCGGGAGCTTCGGTATATTCGGCATCGCCATTGGCAGTAAACGAATTTCCGGATTTGGATGTTACCGTTAGAGGTGCAATAAGTATAGCAAGAAGATTACAGGATCCGTTAGCAGAACTTGTAAAAATTGATCCTAAATCTATCGGTGTAGGTCAATATCAACATGACGTTAACCAAACACAATTGAAAAAGAATCTCGATGAAACGGTAGAATCTTGTGTGAATTATGTTGGTGTAAATCTTAATTCGGCATCAACCGAACTTTTGAGTTATGTTGCAGGTATAGGACGTCTTGCAGCCAAAAATATAGTTCAATATAGAGCCAAAAACGGTTCTTTTACAAATAAGAAACAATTGTTAAATGTTAGTATGTTCGGTGAAAAAACATTTACTCAATGTGCGGGATTTTTAAGAATAGCAAACGGAGATAATCCGTTAGATAATTCCGCAATTCATCCTGAAAGTTATCCGATAGTAGAAAAAATGGCACAAGATTTGTCTATGACACCGGACCAGTTAATAGGAAACACATCTGCAATTTCAAGAATAAATTTGAAAAATTATGTTACCGATACCGTAGGTATGCTTACGTTAAACGATATAATTGCAGAACTGAAAAAACCGGGTGTGGATCCGAGAAAAACATTTGTCTCAACCGAATTCAGTGATGAAATAAACTCAATAGAAGATTTAAAAGAAAACATGGTGCTTGACGGTACCGTAACAAATGTTACAAATTTCGGAGCATTTGTGGATATAGGTGTTCATCAAGACGGTTTGGTTCATATATCAAAACTCAGTGATAGGTTTGTATCTAATCCGCACGAAATTGTTTCCGTAGGGCAAACAATTAAAGTTAAAGTGTTAAAAGTAGACACCGAACTTTCAAGAATAAGTTTAGAGAAAATTTAAAAGTTGTTTCGCGAATTTTTACTATTCATCTAAAAAATTTTTTTGTATAATTTAATAATACTATATTGTGGAATAGAAAATGGAAACAAAATTATTTATAGCAGGTTGTATCTTTTTAGTTTTGGCTATTATAATGCAACTTGTAAAGAAAAGATTTATTAAAACTGAAAAAGCAAACAAAGTTTTTGCCGATGTTTATTCTTGGGTAGATACATTATGGACGGCACTTATAATTGCATCAATAATAATGTATTTTATTATACAAGCGTTCAAAATACCTACAGGCAGTATGAGAATGACGTTACTTGAAGGAGACCACTTGTTTGCAATGAAATTCGTTTACGGTTTCAGAGTTCCTTTTACCGACGGTAAAAGAATTTTGCCTATAAAACAAGTTAAAAAAGGTGATATTGTTATATTTCAGTGTCCTCCGCCTGCACTGAGTTTAATTGAAAGAGCCGAAGGTGTGAAAAAAGATTATATAAAAAGATGTATTGCTCTTGAAGGCGATAAAGTAGAAATAAAAGATAAAAAACTTTTTGTAAACGATATTGAAATGAAAGAAGATTATGTTAATTACGAAGATTCCGAAATTTACAGAAACTTTAACTTGTTTGAAACACAAGAAGAATATCAAAAAGCTTGGGAAGAAGGTCAGTTTGCAACCTTACCTATAGCTTTTGTAAGAGACAATTTCGGTCCTGTTATTGTTCCGAAAGGACATTATATGGTATTGGGTGATAACAGAGATGCATCTTTTGATGCAAGATTTTGGGGACCGTTGCCGGACAAATATTTGAAAGGTCAGGCGCTTATAAATTATTGGCCGTTAAAAAGAATTAAGTACATAAAATAACGACAGCTTATAGTTTAAAGTTTATAAACTTAAAGTTTATTGTAAAATTTGCAAGGCAAATTTTGATAAATAATTAAATTTTTTGCAAAAAAAATACATTAAACTGTAAGCTATGAACTGTAAGCTCTAAGCTAAAAATTGCTCAGCAATTTTCAAGGAGGGGAAAAATGACTTGGTACATTTGGCTTATTTTATTTTTAGTTTTTTTAGGGCTTGAAATGATTACTACCGGAATATTTTTCTTTTTATGTTTTTCTACCGGAGCAATGTTTTCAATGTTATGTTCATTGCTTGGCGCATCGTTCCAAACGGAATTAATCGTTTTTTGTGCCGTAACTTTGGCATCTTTATTACTTATAAGACCTTTATTTAAGATGTATATAGCAAAGAAAAAAATAGAAACTAATGTAGATTCTTTAATAGGTGCACCGGCTGTTGTTATAGAAAAAATTAAGAAAAACGGTAAAGGTAAAATAAAAGTTGCCGGCGAAGTTTGGCTTGCCGTATCCAAAGAAGATATTGATTTCGGTGAAGATGTTGTAATAGAGTCCGTTAGCGGAACAAAATTAGTTGTAAGAAAAGACAGACCTCTTGAAACAAAACAAATATAAAATAATTATATAGGAGGCAAACAATGGTAACTTTATGGATAGTGGCAGTAATTGTTTTATTTCTTTTTGTAGCAAATACGGTAAGAATAGTTCAACAATACGAAAAAGGACTTGTAGAAACATTAGGTAAATATTCAAGAACGGTAGGTGCCGGTGTTACTATAGTTATACCTTTATTTCAAACATTAAAAAAAGTTGATATGAGAGAGCAGGTTATGGATGTTGCTCCTCAAAATGTTATTACAAAAGATAATGTTACCGTAACCGTAGATGCTATCATATATTTCCAAATAACGGATCCCGTAAGAGTAGTATATAATGTAGCAAACTTTGCTATGGCGGCACTTAAACTTGCACAAACAAACTTAAGAAACGTTATAGGTGATATGGAACTCGATTCTACACTTACATCAAGAGAAAAAATAAATAATCAATTAAGAGCTGTTATGGATGAGGCAACAGATAAATGGGGAGTAAAAATTACAAGAGTGGAAATACAAAAAATAGATCCGCCCAGAGATATTACCGAATCCATGTCTAAACAAATGAAAGCGGAAAGAGAAAAAAGAGCAAGTATTTTGGAAGCGGAAGGTTTCAGACAATCTGCAATATTAAAAGCCGAAGGTGAAAAACAAGCTGTTATTTTGGAATCCGAGGCAAAAAAACAACAGGCAATACTTGAAGCCGAAGGTCAAGCTGAAGCAATAAGAAGAGTTGCCGATGCACAAAAATATGAAATAGATACTGTTTATAGCGCAATACACGAAGGAAAACCTACTAACGATTTATTGGCAGTAAAATATATGGAAACATTAGGTAAAGTTGCCGACGGTAAAGCAAGCAAAATCTTTTTACCTTTGGAAACGTCAGGAGTTACCGCATCTCTTGCAGGTATAGCAGAATTATTTAAAGATAAGAAAGAATCGGAGAGAAAATAGTTAATTGTAAAAAACTTGTGAAAAAAGAGATTTTTAATTGACATTCATTTTGAAATTTTATAATTTATACATTGTAACGTGATAACTTGTCACAAAAAAATAAAAATAGGAGAGAAAAAAATGAAGAAGTTTTTTAGTTTGGTAGTAGCAGCATTGTTTATCAGCAGTTCTGCTTTTGCAGCAAAGTTCACAAAGAACATTACAGCATCAGCAACATTCGCAGGAGAAGCAACAATTACTTTTGATTTGTACAATGTAAGTGATGATTCTACAGCAACAGCACTTAATTGGACAAGCGCAGAAGCTTTTAACATGGGTTCAACAACAAAATGGGTAGCAGCAGATCAATATGCAAAAGTAGTTGCAAACATTACAAAAGCAAATGCTTCTGTTCGTATGTACACAGATAACAAAACCGGAAATTCAGGTTTACAACCTAACTACACACAATGGAACGGAAATCAAGGTGTAGCAGGAACAGAATCTTACGGCGGTTTGGTAAGAGCAGGTGGAAACGGTGGTGCATATAGAGGATATGTTCCAGTATTGTTCTCATATGTTTCTACAAAAACACAACCTACACTTAATGTTAACACAACAACAGGTGTAGTAACAGAAACTATAACAAACGATCAATCAGATAGATATTTGTCTGATATTTCAAACGGCGGATATGATGCAAACTATACAGTAATTGCATCTTTGAACGGACCTACATTCTTCACAAAGGATAATGGTAGTGATGTTCAATATCCTTCATCAACAGTTCAAAACGGAACAGCATATATGTATTTCTTCGGTGGATTTAAAGATATTATCGGTGGTGATACATATAGCACAACAATTAAAGTTGAATCTTCTTGGGAATAATAGTTTTATTAGTAAGTGCGGGTTTTCTCCCGCACTTACTAATCCGGTTTAAAAGTTAGTTCTTTACTTTTTTGTTAAGTTATTTTGAAAAGATGGTTTAATTAAGCAGTAAAGATTTAAATTAAGAGAAATAAATTGTCAAATAAAAAGTTTTTATCATTATCTTTAATATTAGCATTTGCACTTGTTTCCGGTTCTGCTTTTGCAAGCAATTTAACCGAAAGAAATGTTTATGGTATATTGAGTGAAAATTTTACAGGTGCAATTCAGGAAAGCGGTTACAATGTTGATAATATAAGATATTACACTTGGTCAGAAGGCGGATATACGGCTCCGTCTTGTGAGTATGATGTTTTTGCAGGTGCAAAAGAAGGTAAAAAGTATTTAGATTGTACTATTCCGAAAGGCGGAGTAGGCGGTACAGGTGGTTGGGGTGGTTTCTGTTATCAGTTTGTTCCTTCAAATAATGGTGCAAACAATGCTTATAAATTAGAAAATATCAATCATTTTAGATATCTTGATTTTTGGATAAAACCTATAAACGGAGATCTTGCTCATGTTCAGTTTGGTGTAACCGATGTTAGCGGAGACAAAACTAAAACTTTAAGTCAATTCGGGTATACTAATATAACCGAAGGTGAGTGGATGCATTGTGTTATAGATTTGACGACTTTAGGTGCAGATTTGACACAAATTAAAAATCCTTTCTTGGTTTTAGGTAATAATTTATCCGTACAAACAAATTTTTATCTTGATAATATCGTTTTAAGAACAAATAATTCTTCGGCATCTTTCAATGCTACTTTAAAGAAAATTGAAGATATGCAAAATGTGCCGGAAAATCCTACACAAATATCTTGGAAATCTTCCGTGTTTACATCAAGAGGTTGGAAATCTTGCGGTCAGTACTTAGAGTTGGATATGGATATGTATAGTTGGGCTTGGACCGTTAGAATGTACACTGATAACGGTGGCAAAGGAAGAGGTGGAATGTGGGCACAAGGTGACTATAGAGAATACGTTATTCCTATGTGTTGGAGAGCATATAACGGAAAATTGGTAAATGAAGTTGGAACAAACGCTGATACCAAGTTAAATAAAGATACCTATTTAATAGCACAAGCAGGTGCTCCTGATTATAATTTGTACGATTATGGTAAATCTCCAAACGGAGATCCTAACTATTATCCTTGGATGTATTTTAAGGATATAGCGGATGTAGATTTGAATAAACCCAGTGATGTAGATTATATTACCGTTTGGGATTCTTCTTTAGGCGGATACCACGGTTTTAGCTCTGAAAATCCTTGGGAAGGTTTTTATTCTTTTGATACTGTAGAAAAGAAACCGAGAATTTATTTCGGTGGCGGTTTTGATGATGCTGCCGGAGATATTAATTATAACGGAAATATTGTTGTTGAATTGAATTACGAGTAAAAAAATATTGAGTATTTATAAAAAAATGAAAATGAAAAAAATATTATTACCAATTTTAGCTTTAACATTAATGTTTAGCACAAACAATTTCGCTTTTGCGGAAACGTTTGCTAAATCGTATCCTGCTCTTGCTAATTTTTATGATTATAACCCGGATTTAATTCACGATGAACCGAGAGTTACCGAAGTTATAAGTTGTAACATGGTTGTTAAACCGAGAACAGAGGCACATTTAAGTCGTCTTTGCGATTCTGCGGTTGCAAATGTGGTATATTATTTTAACGATTCTACAAGTGATATTCAAAAAGGACCGGATTATACAAATATAGTTTCGGATGAAGTATTCTATCCTGCATCAAAATTAATAGATGATTCATATATAGGTGGAACGATAAATTATAAAGTAAGTTGTGATTTTCAAACAAGAAAAGAAAACGGCGAAAAGGTTCATATGGAAGTTCCTACAGATGTTTACCAAGCTGCAGCAATTATAGCTTCCAAAACATTGTACTTGGATATGGGTGAAGAATATACTTTATCTCAACCGACAGGAGACCAATCACAACCTAATTGGACAGATACGAAACAAGCTTATCCTGCCCTTGCGGGAAGATATGTGAATTGGACATTTAGATTTGGTTCTGTTGATAGCAATGTTTCCGGTTCGTTCGGTCTTTTTAGAGCAAAACTGAAAAATGTTAATATTTTGGAAGGTGTAAATGCTTCTGCTTTTGCATTGACTCCTGAAATGGTGGACGGAGTTCCGGGTTTCACTGTTGTAGACGGTGTAGTTTACTTGGATGAAGCTCAGGGAACAAGCTTGAATGATGAATTGATGGCTATTTGTCAGAAAGCAAAAAAATTGGTTATGCAATATAATTTGAATGAGAATGCTTGTGATAACAAAAATAGAGTTGTCATGGAAGATGGATGGGTAAATATAGATGAAGGACAGGCAAGTCAGTTCTTGAAAGTAGAAGGAAATACTTTGTATTATCCTAAGTTTGCTAATGCTTGGGGTAGAATAATAGCAGTATTGGAAGTTCCTACTTCGAACGACTCTAAACCTGCAAAGAGAGTTAGAGTAAAATCGAGAATTTCGTCTTACGGCGGATTCAAGTTCAACAACTTGAAAGAAGGCGATGTTGTTAAGATTTACAATATAAACGGTAAGAAAGTAGCAGAACTTAATGCCGGAACATCCGACGGTTTTGAATGGTTAGGTAGAAAAGGAACCAACAACAGCGGAGACTGGGCAGAGAGTGGTACTTACATTTATCAAATTAAAGTAAAAGATGAAGGTAAAGTAATAAGCGGTACAATAGCATTTGTTTGGTAAAATTTGAAGTAAAGAGAAAATATGAAAAAAATATTAGCAGTATTATTATTAACAATAGTTGTGATGGTAAGCCAGAAAGCAGATGCAGCTTTCATAGATACCTACTGGGGTGTTAGAGCTTTAGGTATGGGTGGAGCATTTACCGCAGTAGTAAATGATGCCAATGCACCATTGTACAACATAGCGGGTATAGCAACTTGTGCTCAAAAAGAAGTAACTTTGATGGGTTCAAGATTGTTTTCCGGGGTAGACGGAATTGAAGTTGGAGCAAATTATTTGGGCTTTGTATATCCTTTTGCCGATATTTACGGAACGGTATCTTTTGCTTGGGCATCAAATTCAACACCTGGTTTAAGAAGAGAAGATTCTTTCAATATCGGTTATGCAAGACAGTTGAACGATTTGGTTAAAGTAGATAGCGAAATTGTAAACTTGTCTGCAGGTTTGAACTTAAAGTATTTAAGACAAGATGTAAAATTTGAAGAAGAAGATAGAGATATATCAAATTCTAAAGGTGCAATGACAGCAGATATCGGTTTGTTGGCAAAGTTTGCAAACGGTATCGGTGTAGGTTATAGCAGCAAGTATTTAATTCCTGCAGATATAGGATTTGAAGAAAAAGATGAAGTTAAAAATGTAAATGTTGTAGGTTTAAGTTATTATAGTGATGAATTACCATATGTAAAAATTCCTTGCTTTACCGTAGCTTTGGATTTGGTATTCAGAGATAACGAAACATATGTAAGAGCCGGTGCAGAAAGTTATGTATTGGACGATAAGTTGGCAATAAGACTCGGTGGAAGAGAAGAAGCATTTGATATTGGTTTCGGATATGAGTTTTCTTTTGCAAACGAATCTGTTTTGATAATAGATTATGCATTGGAATTGCCTATGCAAGTTGAAGAAAGTTACGGTTCACATTTCATAGCACTTTCGTTTAGATTTAATTAATTCCCTTGTAAATATTTAATAGTTTTTGTATAATAATCCTGTTGTTAAATTTTGTGTAAATTTAGATATTTAAATAAATGAGAAAATTTTTTGGTTTACTTTTTACTTTAACGATATTATTCGTTTATTCAAATATAGTGCTTGCCGCATTTAATCCCGGGGATCTTGCAACCGTCGAGCTTGTTGCAGATTTTACCAGCGAAGCAACAGATTACTTTTCAATTGAATTAAAAGAATTTTCAACGGATGTTTCAACAACAACAATAAATTGGAATATTCAAGATGTAAATCTCAAACAATCCACTCCTCAATGGAAATGGTCAACAACTTATGCAGTTGTAAAATCTACAATAACAGATCCGAGAGTAAGTTATTATTTATATCAAAAAAATACACAGAGTACGGACTATAAAGCTGAAGATGCAAGAACCGTACAGGTTTATTCGTCCAGTACGACATTTGCTTACAGCGGTTTGGTAAACAGAGCAAGTCACGGAGGAGAAGATGGCGGATATGTTGCTTTGAGTTATCTTTTTACCGTAGATAAACTGACATCTTCCGATTTGGAAAGAGATTATGATCCTGAAATTATGACACCGTCCGGTGATAAAGTTGCAAGATATTGCACCGATGAAGCAGATTATGTTGCTCATTACGATAGTGAACATCATGAAACAAGCAGAGAATCCAATTTTAAGAAAGAGTATGCTGTGATAGCTTGTGCAAATTCCGGAGGAATAGTTTTTGGGCCTTATGCGGAAGACGGCAGTTATGCTCCGTGGTGTCCGGTTGCGGTACAACAAAGTAAAACGGCATATATGTATTTCGGAGGAAACTTTATGTTTGTTTCCCGCGGATATGTTTTCGGGTCGGACCAAATATTTATTGAAAAGGTTGTTGAATAATTTATGAATTTAAAAAAGGTTATATCATTATCATTTGTTTTATTGTTAGGTGCAAGTTCCTTTGTTCTTGCAGATAATAATACAAGAAATGTTTATAGTATTTATTCCGATAATTTTAACGGTGCACATATTTACGATGTATCTGCTTCCGTTCCAACAACAGATAAAGACGGAATAAAAATTTATCCGTGGAAAACGGATTGGCAAACTCCAAGTCATCTTACTATGACGGTTGCAGCTGCTTATGCTACAGACACGGACCCTGCTCCGGAAGGAAGAGAGTATTTGAAATGTTTTTGGGGCTCAATGGAAGGAACAAATCCTTATACATATAATTATGCAGGTTGCGGTTTCAATCGTATACAAGCTCAAGAAACAGCTGCTAACATAGATATGTCTGCATATGCGGGTGGAGAAATAAAGTTTTATGCTCGTTCAAATAAAAGTTATGGAAGTAAATGTCAAATAGGAATTAAAACCGTTAATGGGGGAGACTATTGGTTTCCTACAAAGTTAACAAATATAAGTGCAACTTGGCAAGAATTTTCTTTTACAATTCCGAGTTCCATTACTTCTAATTTAGATAAAGTGTCAATATTGTTTATGTTTAGAATAGAAGAGCCGCAGGGAACAACTCATACTGTTGATGAAGAATTTTTAAATATTGATAATGTTCGTTGGGTACAAAGTAGTGGAGCTGCAAGTCTTTCCGTTGTAAGAAAAAAAGTTTCCGATAATACACCTGTTACGGATACAACTCCTATACCTTTTTCCGGAGAAGTTTTCGGACAGAGTTGGTTTTGTGCGGAACAATATTTGGAATTGGATATAGACGGAGATTTTTCAAGTAAAAATTGGAAAATAAGACTTTGTTCTACAGCTACGGAAGAAGAAAAAGCAGGATTATATAACGCAACTATTGATAAAAAAATATCTTTGGCATGGAGAGTAAGTTGTGCTCCGTTGCCTTATGATTATATAGATGATCAAAATAGAAATAACAGAAACACTTTACAAATCGGAGAGAATTTTGATGAGACCGGTACAATAATTTTTGGATTGTACGATGCGGGTAAAGTTGCCTATCTTACGGAACAATATGGTCAAGCTATAGGTGACGGTGCAAAATGGTGGTATCCGTGGTTTTATGTTCAGAAAAAAGGTGATGTTACAGATAATTCTTTAGTTTTAAATGCAGAAGGTTGTCATACTTTTGAGAATGATGAAAAAGCTTCTTTTGATACTTTTGCTAACACTTATGATAAAAAACCAAAAGTATATTTGGCTTGTGATACAAAAGAGGCAAAGTCAGTGGTATATACGGGAAGTTTGGTTATTAGTTTAAGTTATGATGAGTAAGCAATATTATAAAAAATGAAAGGTAATAAAATAAAAAAATCACTTTTAATAGCAGTTACTTTTATTATAACGGTTTTTGTTGCCGGCGTTTGTTTTGCGGAACAAAAAACAACAATAAAACAGTTAACATCCGTAGCTGATTTTACAAGCATAGATCCTAAGATAGAACATACCAAAATAGATACCGTTTTAGCAAACGGAATTTTAAATGCAAAAGTTTATTCTCTTTTCGGAGATGCTTCTGCAGCTTATGTTGTTTTGGAATATAAGGTTGATTCCGGCAATGTACAAACCGTAGAAAAAGAAATAACAAACAGAAGGGATTTCTTTGTAGGAACGCCTAAGGGTGCAATAACAAAAGACAATCAACATGTTTATTACAGAATAAAAGCTGTTTTTAGAGTAGAAGATGAAGATTTTATTCTTTATACTCCTTCCGGTACTTCGGCAACTGAATTTGCAACTGTAGATGTTATAAGCAAAATAGAAAAAAATGTTAACGGTTCTTCCGGAGACACAATATCCGTTTTCTGCGGAGATCAGTTTAAAGAGGATAGCGGGTGCGGATATGTAACCGTTACCGTTCCTAGCGGTGCTTATAGCGGAGAGCATAAAGTTGTTGTAGATTTTCTTGACGAAATATCAAATAGCGGTACCTTAGATTCTTCTAAAACGAAAGAAAATATTATTTCGGCAGTATCTGTTGATGTTGAGGGAGTTTCAGAAATATCTGCTCCTTTACAAATAAGTAATCTTCCTTTACAAATTGAAACAAAAGCAAACAAATTCTTTATGCAGTATCAAGACGGAACTGAATGGGAAAACATAACAACAGCTAATTTGTCCGTAGATAAACAGGAACAATTATTTTCTTTCTTGGCTGAGGATTTAGGTCGTTACAGAGTATTGGAAAGTATAGTATTATCAAAATCCAGTTACAGACCGGAAAACAGAATAGTTATAAAAGGTAAAATACCCGGCTCTTATCCGGGCTTTGAATTTAAATATTTGAAAGAGGGCGACACAGTTACCATATATAATTTGAAAGGCAGAAAAGTAAGAAAGATAACTGCTGACGGTTCTTCCGATATAACCGTTTGGAACGGAAGAAGAGATAATGGTGATTGGGCAGAAAGTGGAACTTATCTCTACCAAATTAAGTTAAAAGATGGCGGAGATGTTATAAGCGGAACGATTGCTTTCGTTTGGTAAAGATTACGGAGTATCTTTTGAAAAAAATTTTAGCAGTATTATTATTATCCATAGTGGTATTAACGGCTCAACAAGTACAAGCTGCATTTGATGATACTTATTGGGGTGTTAGAGCTTTAGGTATGGGTGGGGCATATACCGCAGTATCTAACGACGCAAATGCACCTTTGTATAATATTGCGGGAACGGCATTTACCGCACAAAACGAAGTAACTTTAATGGGATCAAGATTGTTTGCCGGTATGGAAGGTGTAGATATCGGAGCGAATTATGTAGGTTTCGTTCATCCGATAGATGCTGAATATGGAACAATATCTTTTGCTTGGTCATCAATATCAACACCGGGGTTAAGAAGAGAAGATTCTTTTATTGTAGGATATGCAAGATTATTGAATGATATATTCCGTTTAGATAAAGATGTTGTAGAAGTCAGTGCCGGTTTCAATTTTAAATACTTAATGCAAGAAGTAAAGTTTAGTGCTACCGAACAGGATGTACAAACATATGAAGGTGCTATGACGGGCGATATTGCCCTTTTGGCAATGTTTTCTAACGGTATCGGTGTGGGTTACAGTAACAAATATTTAGTACCTGCAGATATCGGGTTTATGGAAAAAGATGAAGTAAAAAATATAAATGTTATTGGTTTAAGTTATTATAATGATGAGTTGCCTTATATTAAAATACCTTACTTTACAATAGCATTGGATGTGATATTCAGAGATGGTGAAAACTTTATAAGAGCCGGTATGGAAAGTTATGTCTTTGATAGAAAGTTGGCAATAAGATTAGGTGGAAGAGAAGAAGCATTTAATATAGGTTTCGGATACGAATTTGCATTTGCAAACGAAACTAAGTTAGTTGTAGATTATGCGTTGGAATTGCCGTTAGAAGTAGAAGAAAGTTACGGTTCACATTTCTTCGCTCTCACATTCAAGTTCTAAACAATTAAGTGTAAATAAAAGTTAAAATATAAAAAACGGAAGAAAATTTCTTCCGTTTTTTTTGTTAATTATTGTTATACATTGTCGTTATAAATTTTGTATAATATATAAAATAATAATAAATTTTATTTTTAAGGGAAAATATCATTATGAAAACAAATGTAAAAAAGCTTTTAAAGTTGGCAGAAAAACCTTCCAAAGATGCAAGAAGATTACACCCTTTTTATAAAGGTAAAATCGAAGTTGTTCCAAAATGCAGAATAAGAGATTTTAACGATTTTGCAATTTGGTACAGTCCGGGAGTAGCTGCCGTTTGTAAAGATATAAATAAACAGTTGGAACTTGCTTACGAACATACGAACAAATGGAATTCCGTTGCAGTTGTTAGCGACGGAACAAGAGTATTGGGACTTGGTGATATCGGTCCTGAAGCAGCAATGCCCGTTATGGAAGGTAAAGCTTTATTATATAAATATCTCGGCGGAGTAGATGCATATCCTATATGTCTTGCTACAAAAGATCAACAGGAAATAATCAATACGGTTAAAATTTTACAACCTTCTTTCGGTGGAGTAAATTTGGAAGATATATCTCAACCTAAATGTTTTCCCATACTTTACACATTAAGAAAAGAATGTCATATTCCTGTATGGCACGACGACCAACAGGGAACGGCTCTTGTTACACTTGCAGGTTTAATAAATGCTTTAAAAGTAGTAAACAAAAAAATATCTAAAGTAAAAATAGCAATGCTTGGTGCTGGCTCTGCAAATATTTGTATTGCAAGATTAATAATGTTTTACGGAGCAAATCCTGCAAATATCATAATGGTAGATTCTAAAGGAACATTGAACAAAAAGAGAAAAGAATTGAAAAAATCTCATCCCGAAAAATGGGCAATGTGTTGCGATACCAACGGTTCAAATATTGAAGGAACGATAGAAGCCGCAATGGAAAATGCAGATGTTTTAATATGTTTATCTACACCGGGACCGGATGTAATAAAGAAAGAATGGATTAAGAAGATGGCAAAAAATCCGATAGTGTTTACATGCGCAAACCCTGTTCCTGAAATATGGCCTTGGGAAGCAAAAGAAGCAGGAGCTGCAGTAGTTGCTACAGGTAGAAGCGATTTTGAAAATCAGGTAAACAATTCGTTAGGATTCCCCGGAGTATTTAGAGGAACTCTTGATGCAAGAGCAACAACAATAACCGATAATATGTGTATTACGGCAGCGGTAGAACTTGCTTCATGTATTCCTAATAACAAAATAAAACCTACACAAATTCTTCCTACAATGGACGATTGGAAAGTGTATCCGAAAGTTGCCGCAGCGGTTGCAGTTAAAGCAATAAAAGAAAAAGTTGCACAAAGAAAAGCAAGTTACGATCAATTTTATGCTCAAGCAATGAGTATGATAAAAAGAAGCAGAGCATTAACTGCGGATATGATGAAAAACGGGTTTATTAAAAAGTCAAAATAAAAAAAGAATAGAGGTTGTTTATGAAAAACACTTTTTTATCTTTTGTTTTATTTTTGGTTCTTGGTTTTTCTTTTTATTCTTGCAGTAGTAATGTTGATTTAAGCAAAGTGGAATATCCCAAACCTAATTATTCCGATTCGCAAAAACAGGAATTGGAAAATTACACGAAAGCGATAAACGGTAATCCTAACAATGCGGAAAGTTATAATCGCAGAGCAAATTTAGAAAAATCTTGCGGTGATTTTATGAATGCTCTTAGAGATTATAATAAAGCAATAGAATTGGAAAAAACAAATTATAAATATTATAGTGACAGAGCAATGTTGGAGAGAGATTTAGGACTTTTTATTGATGCAATAAAAGATTTGGATAAGGTTATAGAGCTTGTGCCGGGCTATGATAGAACATATATAAATAAAGCAGATATAGAGATAAAAATAGCAGATTTTGTCGGAGCAATAAAAGATTGTAACAAGGCGATAGAATTAAACGATAGTAATTATGAAGCATACGAGAAAAGAGCTAATGCTAAAAAGAATATTCAAGATAATGTCGGTGCAATAAAAGATTACGAAACGGCTATAAAACTTATACCCGATAAATATGATAATTATAAAAATAAAGCCGACTGTGTTGATATATCATCTAAATATGAAATAGCTGTCGAGTTTTATGAAAAAGCCATAAAACTTAATGAAAACGATTCTTATTTGTGGGATAGTTACGGTAATGTGTTAAGAAATTTCGGCAAGAGAGATGAAGCTGTACGGGCATATAATAAAGCAATATCTTTAAATCCTCATCACTTGCATGCTTATGAAAATTTGGCAAGAGTGCAAACGGAACTTGGGGAAATTAATAATGCGTTAATGAATTTGGAAAAAGCAAAAAATTTAGATAAAAACAATAAAAATATTCAACATCAAATTGATGAGTTACAAAAACAGTTAAAAAAATGAAACAAATAAAAAGTGAAGATATTATCAATAAAGTTTGTGAGCTTTGCGGTGATGTAAATTTTAATTTACCGCAAGATGTTATGGATTGCGTATCATCTCACATAAAAAACGATAATTCCGTATCGGACAATATTTTAAAAGAAATATTGGAAAATGCAAAAATTGCAAGCAGTAAGAAAATTGCATTGTGCCAAGATACCGGAACAGCAAACTTTTTTGTAAAAATCGGAAGACAAGTAGAAATTGTCGGAGACGATATTGTTACTGCAATAAATAAGGGCGTATCACAAGGTTACACAAAATATTATTTAAGAAAATCTATTGTAAATGATCCTTTAAACAGAGTTAACACAAAGGATAATACACCTGCAAACATATACTGTGATTTTGTAGAAGGGGATAAAATAGAAATTACGATATTAACAAAAGGTGGCGGAAGCGAAAATGCAAGTTTTTTAAAAATGCTTACCCCGCTTGACGGTTGGCAAGGTGTAAAAAAATTTGTTATAGAAAGTATGAAACTTAAAGGCGCAAATGCTTGTCCTCCGATAATAGTAGGGCTAGGTATAGGAGGAGATTTTGCAAGTGTCGGACTCCTTGCAAAAAAAGCGTTGTTAAGAAAAATAGGTAGCAAAAATATAAAACAAGAATACAATGATAAAGAACAAGAATTGTTGGAAGAAATAAATAGGTTAAATATAGGGCCTATGGGATTGGGTGGCAATCCTACAGCACTTGCGGTGTTTATTGAAACCAAACCTTGTCATATAGCATCTATGCCTGTTGCAATAAATGTACAGTGCCATTCTTGCAGAAGAAGAACAATAATATTATGAAAATAACAATAGAACAATTATTACAAAATATAGAAACATTTAAAGCCGGAACGAAAATAGAACTTTCCGGTACGATATATACTGCAAGAGATCAAGCACATAAAAGGTTAGTTGAACTTTTGAATAGCGCTAAACAGTTACCGATACAATTAAAAAATGCTTGTATATATTATTGTGGCCCGTGTCCGAATGCTCCGGATAAAATTATCGGTTCATGCGGACCGACAACATCGTCCAGAATGGATGTTTACACACCAAAAATGCTTGATAATGGTGTAAAAGTTCTCGTAGGTAAAGGTAAAAGAAGTAAAGAAGTTTTTGATTCAATACAAAAAAATAAGGCAATATATTTACTTGCTACCGGCGGGGTAGGCGCACTGATAGCAGAAAAAGTAAAAAGTTTTAAGTTGATTGCTTTTGAAGATTTAGGGCCGGAAGCAATTTATGAAATAAAAATTGAAAATTTTCCGTTGATAGTCGGAATAGATTGTAACGGAAACAGCTTGTTTAAGGAGTAAAAATGTTTTTAGCGATAGATATCGGTAACACAAATATAACGCTCGGTTTATTTAAATTTAAAGATAATAAAATTGAAGATAAACCGTTCCAAATTTGGAGAATAGCAACATCCAAAAAGAAAACTACGGATGAATATGCCATAAAAATTTTGGATATTTTTTATTATTCAAAAATAGATATATCAAAAGAACAGATTAAAGCAGTTGCTATTGCAAGTGTTGTGCCGTCGCTAGATAATGTGTTTGCCGATTTAACAAAAAGATATTTTAAAAAGGATGCAATGTTTATTACGAGCAAAAGAGCCGGTGGATTAAAGTTCTTATACAATAATCCCGAGGAAGTCGGCGCCGACAGAATCGCAGATGCCGTTGCGGTTTATGAAAGATACAAAACAGCTTCAATCGTTATAGATTTCGGAACGGCAACGACTTTTGATTGTATAGATAAAGACGGGAATTATTTGGGTGGTGTAATAACGGCAGGACCTTTAATATCTGCAGAGGCATTAACACAAAGAACCGCCAAACTTCCGCAAGTAACTTTAAATATGCCTGCAAAAATTGTAGGAAGAACCACGGTTGAATGTATTCAATCCGGTTTGTATTACGGATATATAGGATTGGTAAAAGAAATTTTGCATAGAATAAAAAACGAAATGGTGGCAGACAACATAAAAGTTATAGCAACCGGCGGTCTTTCATATCTTATGGTAAAAGAAATGGAAGAAATAGAAGGTGTTATACCGGAATTGACGTTGGAAGGTATAAAAATAATTTGGGAAAAAGAAAATATAGGAGAATAAAAAATGAAAAAAATCTTGTCATTGTGTGCAATTTTATGTTTGGTATCGGTTAATGTTTTTGCAGGACCTTTTGGGAAATTTAATTACATATTGGATAATGCAACAGATGCACAAGCGCAAAGATATTTGGATAATTTGGCATCGGATTTAGGAAATGTTATGACAGGCGGGAGTTTCGGTGCTTCGGCAAGTTTGGGGCTTTCAAATATAGATTTGAATCTTAAAGTAAACTATAACAAGGTATCAAACGAAATTATGAAAGCGGAAAATACAACCGAACTTTATGTTCCTATGTTTACGGCTGCCGTAGGTCTTCCTTATGATTTGGAAATTTTGGCTAAATACGGATATATGCAGGATACGAACATTTACGGTGCAGGACTCAGATATTTGATACTTGAAGATAAAGATCTTATTATTCCTGCTGTTACTATTCAAGGTATGTATACAATGCTTAATGCAAAAGACGGTGAAAACAAAGTAGACGGAAACAATTTGGGTTTTGGTGCTGTTGCAACTTTTAATCTTCCGGTAGTAACTCCTTATATCGGTGTAGGTTGGGACATGACAAAAGTTAATCCTAAATCTTCAAATAAACAAAATTTGGAAGGAAGTTACGAAGGTTTCGGATATTATGCCGGAGTTTCTATAGCCGCAGTAATTATTAACGGAACAATAGGTATCAGTGTGTATGACGGCGATGTATCTTATACTTTCGGTCTTAGTTCGGGATTTTAGTTTGTAATATTTGTTTATCGTGAATAAAGTAAGGTTTATAGTATCAATTTTATTTGTACCGTTACTTTTGGTATTGGTTTACGATTTCGTTTGGTTGTTTTTTTCTTTTGCGGGAAAAACAAACTCTAATATAGTTCCTTTTTGGATAGGAATAGCTTTTTATTTTTTGTTTCAGGTAATATTTTTTAAACCGATGTCCACTTATGTTTTCGGGCATGAACTTACACATGCTTTTGCGGGACTTTTAAGCGGAGCAAAAATAAAAAAGTTTAAAGTATCTTCAAACAAAGGCAGTGTTACTTTAACTAAAGATAATGTGTTTATTACATTGGCTCCGTATTTTTTTCCGATATACCCGATAATAGTAATTCTTATATATTTTTCTCTTGCATGGTTTATGGATATTACCAAAATATATTCTTGGTTTTTGTTCTTTGCAGGTGTTTCACTTGCCTTTTATTATGCGTTAACTTTCTATGCTATTAAGGTCGGTCAGGAAGATATGAAAGTTTACGGCAAATTTTTTTCGTTGGTTTTTGTTTGTTTTATTAATATAATAATGGTGGTGTTGGTTTTGGCTTGGATATTTCCTAACCATATATATGTGAAAGATTTTTTTGTTAAAGCTTTGGATGACGGTATAAATTTTTATAAATATATTTTTGTGGGAGTATATAAATGTTTGGCTTTCCTAAAGACGAAATAAAAAGAAAAACTTTTCATATTCTTACTCTTATTTATGTTGCAGCGTATTGGTTTTTGCCTAAGAATGTAGTTCTAATAGGACTTTTGACAGCAATAATAATTGTGTTGTTGGGTGAATTTATAAGAGCAAGAAACGAAAAATTTAATGTGTTTATATTAAAGGTTTTAGGCGGAGTTCACAGAGATTCCGAAACTCATAAAATAAGCGGGCTTCCTTGGACTCTTTCCGGAGCATTTTTGACAATACTTTTGTTTCCGGAAAAGACTTTTGTTTTAGCAAGTTTTTTATATCTTGCCTTTGGTGATGCATGCGCTGCTCTTTTCGGTAAAGCTTACGGTAAACATAAAATATATGCCGGTAAATCTTTGGAAGGTTCAATAGCTTGTTTTTGTGCCTGCTTGATTGTTGGCTTAATAGTTCTTCCGAGTTGGCAGTTTGCAGTAGTTGGTGCATTGATTGCAGCTTTTATAGAAACAATTCCATGGCCGTTAAACGACAATTTTTGGATGCAAATAATAAATGCGGGGATATTAACATATATAGCAAGATTTTTTTAATTTAATATGAAAAAAATAATATATATATTGTTATTGCTTGTTTTATTTTCCTCTTTGTATGCAGACAAAACTTTCTTTACGAGAGGAAAAACCGATACTAAAGAAATTGCGTTATCTTTTGATGACGGCCCCAGTTCAAATGTAAAAAAGATATTGAAAATATTGGATGAAAAAGATGTAAAAGTTACGTTCTTTTTGTTGGGGACATCCGTTGAAGAAAGAACTGAAACTTTAAAAGATATTTACAACAAAGGTCATGAGTTGGCAAACCATACGTATAATCATATGAATTTTTATGAGTATAAAGAAAAAGATAAAAAAGAAAAAATAAAAGAAGAACTGTTAAGTTGTCAGGATTTTATAAAAGATGTTACCGGTTTTAGAACGAAGTTGGTAAGGTTTCCTTACGGATATACGGGAAAAGATGCTTTAAGTGTAGCGCAAGATAGCAATTATAAAGTTGTTAATTGGACTTTCGGTATAGATTGGGAAAGAGAGTATTCATCGGAAGAAATGTTGAAACTATATCTGAAAAATGCAAAAAAAGGAGCGATATTTTTAATGCATGATTGGGATGGTGACGGTGAATCGAAAATGATAGAGGAGTTACCGAAATTAATAGATAATTTGAGAAGTAAAGGATATAAGTTTGTAACTGTCGGAGAGATGATAAATAAAAGAGTAAAGGAGAAATAGTTATGAAAAACATTATTGTTATTTCCGTTCAACAAAGAAAAAGTGTGTCCGGTGCAGTTCAAGAAATTTTAAGTGAATATGGTTGTCTTATCAAAACAAGACTCGGTATTACGGATAGTACGGCAAAAAAATGTTCTCAAACAGGTCTTATAATATTGGAATTTTTAGGTAACAAAAGAGAAATAAATTTGATGACAAAGAAATTGTCTAAAATAAAGGGAGTTACTGTAAAATCAGTTTCAATATAGTTCTGTTTCGGGAGAAAAATATGAAAAAATTTTTAATATTAAGTATAAGTTTGTTGATTGTTTCTTCTTTAGTATATGCGGATGTTATTTCGGATTTGCAAACAAAGAAAAATAATACTCAAAAAACAGGTATCTCTTATACTGTAGTAATTCCGGGAGAAGACGAAGGTGATTTTTCAAAAGACTGTATTATAACGGAAAAAGGAAATGCAAAATTGTTTGAAACTTCCGAATTAGGACAACAACAAATGATTCTTCTTTCTGATAATAAATTATATCAGGTTCCTGCTTTACTAAAAACAGAAAAACAATCTCCTGTCCCCGTTATGGTTTTAAGCGGAGATGCAAAATCGGGACTTGATGAAAAAATAGAAAAATTTAAAGTTCCAGACTATAAAGATTTTAAAGTTGCAGGTAAAGCAACCGTAAACGGTTATCCGTGCCAAATTTTAACAAAAATTATTTTAAGTGAACAAAAAGAAACGGAAGATGGTGAAAAATTTTTGGCTGAAGATTCCGTAAAAGTTTATGTTATTGAAAAATATGGTTATCCTACAAAAATAGAATTTATTTTTACAAGTAAAAATATGAAGGGTAAAGTATTACATAACGAAATACAAAACACAATAAATTTTGTGAAGTTTAATACAAATATATCCGATAAAATTCTTTCTTTGCCTAAAAATGCTATGGTTATCGATCCTTTAAATAAAAACTCTTTTGATCCAAATGCAATAAAAAATCAATATATGAAAAAACTTCATGAACAATATGATAGAGATGATGAATAAATATTAAAGTTATAATAAAAAACTTCTGCTATAAAACGGCAGAAGTTTTTTTGTTTATTTTATATAAAAATGATAGAATACATAAATCATAATTTATAATAATTTATCGGAGTAAAAAATGTACTTTTCAAAAGCTTTTATACCAACATTAAAAGAAGCACCTTCGGATATGGATAACGTTTCTGCAAAACTTATGGTTCGTTCCGGAATGGTAAGAAAGTTAGGTAGCGGATTATTTGAACTTTTACCGTTAGGACTTAAAACATTGGGTAATGTCGTTAATGTTATCAGAGAAGAAATGGCTTCTATAGACGGACAAGAAGTAAAACTTCCGTTACTTTTACCTAAAGAATTGTGGATAGAAACGGGAAGATGGAATGTTTACGGTAAAGAGCTTTTTAGAATAAAAGACAGAAAAAATGCAGAGTTTGCACTTGCTCCTACACATGAAGAAGCAATAACGGACCTTGCAAGAAGTTTTATAAGATCGTATAAACAGTTGCCTGTAATGCTTTATCAGTTCGGTATAAAGTTTAGAGATGAGATAAGACCGAGATTCGGTGTTATGAGAGCGAGAGAATTTTTAATGAAAGATGCATATTCTTTTCATGCAACAGAAGCCGATTTGGAACAATATTATAAAAAAGTTTATGCTGCTTATGAAAGAATTTGTAAAAGATGCGGTTTTAAATATAGAGTTGTAGAAGCCGCTTCCGGTGCAATAGGCGGAAATTTTTCTCATGAATTTATGGTTCTTGCAGATACCGGTGAAGAAGAAATTGCATGGTGTAATTGCGGTTATGGTGCAAATTCCGAAAAAGCGGAATGTTTGGAAGATATATACGAAAAATCAAATGAACAAGTTTTGGATATGCAAGAAATTTCTACACCTAATGTAGGAACAATAGAAGATGTTTCAAAATTTTTAAATTCTTCCGCACAAAAGTTTATTAAAACTATTATTTATGTTGCAGATGACCAACCTATTGCGGTTTTGGTGAGAGGAGACTATGAAATTAACGAAATTAAGTTGCAGTCTTTGTTGGGTTGCAGCGAACTTGAACTTGCAACTCCTGAAATAATTATGGAAGTTACAGGGGCAAAAGTAGGTTTTGCAGGCCCTGTAAATTTAAAGAAAAAAATAAAGATATATGCGGATTATTCCGTTATAAATGTAGTTAACGGTGTTATCGGTGCAAACAAAGATGATATGCACATAAAAAATGTAAATTATAACAAAGATTATAAAGCGGATGTTGTTGCGGATTTAAGAAAAGTTGTTCATGGTGATACTTGCCCGAGATGTAAAAAAGAAAAATTGCAATTTTCAAGAGGTATAGAAATAGGACATATTTTTAAACTAGGAACAAAATATTCTAAATCTATGAAGGCAACATATTTGGATGCTAACGGTAAAGAAAACTTAATGGTTATGGGTTGTTACGGTATAGGTGTAACAAGAATACTTGCTGCTACAATAGAACAGTCTTACGATGAAAATGGTATTATTTGGCCGGTACCTTTAGCTGCATTTAAAGTTACAATAATTCCTGTAGATTTTAATAATGAACAAATAAAAGAAACAGCAGTAAAAACTTATGAAGAATTAAAGAAATTAAAAATAGATGTGTTGCTTGATGATAGAGACGAAAGAGCAGGTATAAAGTTCAAAGATGCCGATTTAATAGGTATTCCTTTCAGAATTACCATCGGTGAAAAAAATCTTAAAAACGGTAATGTTGAATTTAAGAACAGAAAAGACGATAAAACAGGAATACAAATTGTTAATAAAGAAGAAATAGTATCAAAAATAGTTGAAGAACTTAAGAAATACGAATAGGTAAATTATGAATAAATATGATATAGCCGTTATCGGTGCAGGCCCTGCTGGGTATAACTGTGCAATAAATTTTGCCAAACAAGGTAAAACCGTTGTAATAATTGAAAAAGATAATTTAGGCGGAACTTGTTTAAACAGAGGTTGTATTCCTACAAAGTTTTTATGGCAGGCAGCATCGGTAAAACAAACAATATCAAAATCTTATGAGTACGGCTTAAAATCTGCTTTGGAACCCGTAAATTTTCAAGAAATAATAAACAAGAAAAATAAGTTGGTTGAAAATTTGGTTAAAGGTGTATCAAGACTTTTAACCGCAAACAAAGTTGATATTATAAAAGGAACGGCAAGTTTTAAAAATAAAAACGAACTTAATATAAAAACGGGAACCGAAGAAATAAGTATATTTGCGGATAAAATAATTATTGCTACGGGTTCCGAAAGTAAATCGATACCGAATGTTGAATATGATCATCAAAAATATATCGATTCAACAGATGCTTTAAATTTAACCCAAGTTCCTAAAACTATGCTTGTTATAGGTGCAGGAGCAATAGGTGTAGAGCTAAGTTCCATATTTGCAAGTTTCGGTTGTAAAGTTACTTTAAGAGAAATTTGTCCTCAAATATTGCCGAGTGAAGACAGTGATTTGGCACAGGAACTTTCAAGAGTTTTGGCAAGACAAGGTATAAAAGTTGAAGCAGGTTGTACGGATACATTAAAAGATAAAGACAGTTTTGAAAAAATATTGATAGTTGCAGGAAGAAAATCCAATACCGACGACCTTAAAACGGAAAATATCGGATTAAATTTGGATAAGAGAAAATTTGTTTCAACACAAAATTATTCAACAAATGTTGAAAATGTTTTTGCTATAGGAGATATTACCGCTAAAGGATTTTTGGCATATACGGCCGAACAAGATGCAATAAATGTTGCCGAAAATTTGCAATCGAAAAATCCTGTACCGAAAGTTGTTTTCTCGTTTCCGCCGGTAGCATCAGTAAAAGCTGTAGATTATGATGAGTATAAAGATGTTGTGTTTGGCAAATCTGCTTTTATTTCAAATGCAAGAGCACAAATTGAAGGACAAAGAACAGGTTGGATAAAAGTTGCAATAGATAATATTTCTAAAAAAATTATAGCAGTTTGGATAATAGGTGCAACCGCAGATGAAATTATAGAATCTGCAACAATGATAATAAAATCAAATATGAAAGTCACGGATTTATCAAAAGATATGTTCTTTCATCCCGGACTTTCGGAACTGATTTTCGAAGCAATAAAAAAATAATTTTTATATAAGAAAGGGGAAAGTATGTTAAAAGAAACTTTTTTACATTCAATGCATCAAAAATTGGGTGCAAAATTTACTGAATTCGGCGGATGGGATATGCCGGTTCAATATACTTCTATTATAGAAGAACATAATGCGGTTAGAAATTCAGTAGGAATTTTTGACACATCTCACATGGGAACATTTATTATATCAGGAGACAATGTAGGCAAATTTTTAGATTATGTAACGATATCCGATATGGCAAATTTACCGTTATATAAAGCAAGATATTCAATGCTTTTAAATAAGCAAGGCGGAATAAAAGACGATATTATAGTTTATAAATTTGAAAATTATTATATGATGGTAGTAAATGCAGGAAACTTAGATAAAGATTTTGCATGGCTTAACGAAAATAAGTTGGAAAATGTAGAGATAAAAAATATAAGTAAAGAAATTTCAATGATGGCTGTTCAAGGACCTAAAGCAGTTGAATTGGTTTCTCAACTTGTTGACGGTGAAATAGCTTCTATGAAATATTTTACGGCAAAAGATATAACTTTTAAAGGTCAATCAGCAAGTTTTTCAAAAATAGCAAGAACGGGATATACCGGTGAAGACGGAGTTGAAATTCTTATATCTAACAATTGTGCCGAATATATTTGGTCAAAACTTGTAGAGCTTGGTGCAAAACCTTGCGGACTCGGTTGCAGAGATACATTAAGACTTGAAGCTTGTATGCCGTTACACGGTCATGAAATATCGGAAGAAATTAATCCTATAGATGCAGGTTTTGTAAAAACCGTATTTTGGAACAAAGATTTTATAGGAAAATCGGAAATAGAAAAAATAAAAGATAATCCTTCAAAAAAAGTGGTAGCTTTTATTTGTCAAAGCGGTATAGCAAGAGCTCATGATGAAGTATATTTAAACGATAAGAAAATCGGTTATGTTACAAGCGGGAGCTTTTCACCTACATTCAAAAAAGCTATCGGTATGGCACTGATAGATTTTTCAACGGATGAAAGTTCTCCTATACAGGTAAAAGTTCACAATAATCTCAGAAATATAACAATTGTTCCGAAACCATTTTATAAAAGAGCAAAAAAGTAAATGAAAAAGTTTATTGCTTTAATAGCTTTGCTTTTTATTTCTTGCTCTATCTTTGCGGAACAATTGGTAGAAATATCTATAGAAATAACCGAAATAAACAATAATAAAGCAAAAGAGTACGGAATAAAGTGGGTAGATGAAATATCTACCGGTGAACTTTTTGTTACAAACGGTGAAGGTAATACCGTTTATCCTTCACTTGTAGAATTTAACGATTGGGTAAGATATACTCCGTTAAGTGCAAAGTTAAAACTTTTACAGGAAAGCGGTTCTGCACAGGTATTATCCAATCCTAAACTTTTAACAAAGTCCGGAACAAAAGCAAGATTTTTGGTTGGCGGAGAGTTTCCAATAACCGTATCAGGTGTTTCCGGAGGTAATGTTGAATGGAAAGAGTATGGAATTATTACCGAAATTATTCCGAAAATTTTGGCTGATAACAAAATAGATTTGATTATAGAAACGGAACTTTCGCGACTTGATTGGGCAAATGCCGTTCAGGGGTTTCCCAATATTGCTAAAAGACAGGCAAGATCGAATGTCGTACTAAAAAATCAGCAGACAATAGTTATAGCAGGCCTTATAGAAAATTATAAAGATAAAACAACTTCCGGTGTTCCGATTCTTTCGGATATTCCGTTACTTGGAACATTGTTCAAAAATACAAAAATAAAAGATAACAAAACCAATGTTTTAATTTTTGTTACTCCAAAAATTATAGAACAATGAAAAATTTTCACCGAATTGTAAATAATAAATCAGGCCAAGCAATGGTAGAGTATGTTTTGTTCACTCTTATTATGTTTGCGGCAAGTTATGGTATGGTAAAACTTTTTATACTTGCTTGGCGACATAAGTTTGAGTTTGTTTCTCTTATTGTAGGAGTGTCCAATGTTTTGTTTTAACAATAATGGACAATCCTTTCTGGAAGGATTTATTGTTGCTTGCATTATAACCGTTTTAATGTTTGCAGCAATTCAAGTTTGCATTGTAGTAGTAGACGATATGTATTTGAACTATAGTGCGTTTTCTGCTACAAGAAAAATAGTTGTAACGAAAAGTAAAAAAATTTCCGATACGGTAAAACAAACCGTATCAAAAATTCTTTTACCTTATATGTTAAACTCACAAAGTCTATTTAACTATAAAACTACACATTGGGACGAAGATATTTTAGGTAACAAAATTTCGGATCATAGCGAAAAACAAATACATAAACATAACGTAAAAATCGGTTATTATGCAAGAATAATGTTCGGAAGATTTTTTAAATCTTTATATTACAGAGAACAATCCGCAAGAGCAAGAATGATAAAATCTCCGGACGAAGATTTTTATAATAAAGCGTATCCCGATGCAAAAGAGTTTAAAAAGTATGAACAATAGAAAAGGTCAAGTATTACCTTATATGCTTGTAATGTCATTAATACTAATATTAAGTTGGGCAATGATGGTAAATATTGCAAAGCTTTTAAGAGATAAAATGGTATTACAAAATTATGTAGATAATACTGTAATATCCGTAGCAAATTTACAGGCAAGAACATTAAATATTTTAGGCGTAACAAATAATTTAATGGCAACCGTTTTATCTACGGCAGCATATCCTTCAATAGCAATGTTTCCGTCTTTTTCCACAGATAAGATCGGCGGGTCTATGATACCGGGGCAGTTTAGCGATTATTATTGTCCTAAAGCAGGTTTTGCCGTAAACGAAAAATATAGCGGTGTATTGAAAATGAAAAAAGTTGTAAATACTATACAACAATTTCAAGATTTACTACTTACTAATTATATGCTTCAAGCTGCCTTATTGATGGAGAAAATTCCCGGAAAAGATTATAATATTTTTGTCGTTCCTTCGAGATATGCCAAAGGAACAAATTTTACAAGTTTCAATATAGCAGATCCGAAAGTTTGGTTAGGTATAAAAAGAAATACTAAAGGTATAACTTATTATAAAACACGAAATTATTGTATAGATTTTAAAGCAAAACATTACCATATAGTTTTACCTAAACAATATATGAAAGATAAAGTGTCTTGGTATGTTCAAGATAATGATTTTTATGATAAAAAGTTGGTAGCTATAGGCATAAAAACTCCTTCAAAAGATGAATATTATCCGTTATTTAAAAAAGTTTTCAATATCAATATGCCGATACTATACTGTTTGGGTTCGGCAGGTTTGTATAACACCAAGGGAGCAATGTTTCCGGAAAAAGAAGAAACAAGTACGGGGTTGTCTTATATCGTTGCAGCTCTTCTTTCACCTATGGTAGCGCAACAACTTTTTGTTTTTTATAATATAATAGAAGATGTTAATACTATTCCTGCAATAGGACAAATTTGTAGTGTGATAGGTATAGCTTATGCTATTTATTATGCGGAAGAAACTGCAAGAAAAATAGTAACGGAACCGTTAAACAAAGAAACCCCGATTTACAAATATAACGAGGCAGAACTTGGCGGTTGGGATTCTCACCTGGTACCACTATAATTCAATTTATAATTTATATTTGATAAAAATTTTCATTTACAAGCAAAAAAACATTCATTTGAAAAATTTAAAGCCGTGCTCCAACTTGTTTTTTTCTAAGAAATTAATGTATGTTTGCACTAAAAACTTTTTAATTTATAGTTTTTTACTCTAAATTTTTCTGCACTCATAGACGGCTTTAATCATGCTTGTAAATGATATTTTTAAAAAGTTATTTGATTTATGATATTGTTGTTTCTATATATCCGTCATTTATCTTTTTGTTATTTGTAAATACATATCATAAATTTATATAATAGTACGATATTTATAGGAGAATAAAAATGAATATTTTGTTAGCCGGTGGAGCAGGATTCTTAGGTTCTCATTTTTGCGACTTTTTAATAGATAAAGGTCATAAAGTCTTTTGTGTAGATAATTTTATTACCGGCAAAAAAGATAATATAAAACATCTTTTAAAAAATAAAAATTTCAAATTCAAAAAAATAGATATAACCAAAAAGTTTTCAATAAAGGAAAAGTTTGATGCTGTTATAAATTTTGCTTCAATAGCAAGTCCGATATTTTATTATAAATATAAAATAGAAACCCTGCTGGTGGGCTCTTACGGAACATATAACTTGTTGGAATTGGCAAGACAAAATAAAGCAAAATTCTTGTTTGCATCTACAAGTGAAGTTTACGGTGATCCTGCTATTAACCCTCAAAATGAAACTTATTGGGGAAATGTTAATCCTATAGGTAAAAGAAGTATGTACGATGAATCAAAAAGATTTTCCGAAGCATTGGTTATGAATTATCATCGAGTTTACGGTATAGATACAAAGATAGTGAGAATTTTTAATACTTACGGACCAAGAATGAATGTAAATGATGGAAGAGTAGTTCCGCAATTTATAAACCAGGCATTGAAAGATAAATCTGTTACGGTTTTCGGTAAAGGAACTCAAACAAGAAGTCTTTGTTATGTGTCCGATTTAATTTCCGGTATATACAAATTGTTAATGTCGAAAGAGCATACTCCCGTAAATATCGGTAACCCTGTTGAAATGACAGTAAAAGAGATAGCTCAAACAATTATAAAGCTTACAAAAAGTAAATCTAAAATAATTTATAAAGCGTTGCCTGAAGACGATCCGAAAAAAAGAAGGCCCGACATTTCAAAAGCAAAAAAAATATTAAAGTGGCAACCGAGAGTCGATTTAAAGAAAGGTTTATTGGAAACTATAGAGTATTTTAAGGGGAGAACAAAATGAAAACTAAAGGTATTATTCTTGCAGGCGGTAAAGCTACAAGACTTTATCCTATAACATCAACAATATCCAAACAATTGTTACCTGTTTATAATAAACCGATGATATATTATCCTCTTTCGGTTTTAATGCTTGCCGGAATAAAAGATATATTAATGATTTCTAATTCGGAAACTTTGCCCAGATTAAAAGATTTGTTCGGTAACGGTAATAATTTAGGAATAAATATTTCTTATGCAGAGCAGGAAAAACCTAACGGACTTGCCGAAGCATTTATTATAGGTGAAAAGTTTATCGGTAAAGATAATGTTGCTTTAATATTGGGAGATAACATTTTTTATGGTCATGGCTTTTCCGAAACATTAAGTAAAGCAAAAAAAAGAAAAACAGGTGCAACGATTTTCGGATACTATGTAGAAGATCCTTGCAGGTACGGAATAGTTGAACTTGATAAAAATAAAAAACCGGTATCTCTTGTAGAAAAACCGCAAAATCCTAAATCTCATTGGGCAGTTCCCGGCTTATATTTTTATGATAATTCAGTTGTGAAAATAGCAAAAAATATAAAACCTTCCGCAAGAGGTGAACTTGAAATTACCGACGTAAATAAAATTTATTTAAAAAAGAAAAAGTTATCGGTAGAACTTTTAGGCAGAGGTTTTGCTTGGCTTGATGCGGGAACATATAACTCGTTATTGGATTCTTCTTTGTTCATAAGAACAATAGAGGAAAGACAAGGAATAATGGTAGGTTGTTTGGAAGAAATTGCATATAAAAAAGGTTTTATTAATAAAAAACAATTACTTGAACAAGCAAAACATTTAAATTCAGTGTACACAAAATATTTGTTAAAAGTGGCAAATGAACAAAACTAAATTTTTTATAGAAACTATCGGGTGTCAAATGAATGTGAACGATTCCGATAAAATGGCAGAAATTTTAGCGGAGTGCGGTTGTTCTCGTATAAATGATATGTCACAAGCGGACATTGTTATTGTAAATACCTGTTCCGTAAGGTTTTCTGCCGAACATAAAGCATATTCTTTGCTTGGCAGATTAAAAGAGCAAAAAGATGTCAACCCTAATTTGATAATAGGAGTTACCGGTTGTATGGCAGAATATGCTGCCAAAGAAATAAAATCTAAATGTAAGTTTGTAGATTTTGTTTTAGGTGCAAAAAAAGTAGATTTGTTTTCCGAAACGATAAGCAAATTTATTTCTAAAAAGGAAAAGGGTTTAACTGAAAAACATGGAAACGATGAAGTTTTTAAATATATAACAATAATGAGAGGGTGCAGTAATTTTTGTTCTTACTGTATAGTTCCGCATGTTAGGGGACCTGAAATAAGTATAGATTACAACGAGATAATAAAAGAAGTAAACAATGCTTGCGATAATGGTATAAAAGAGATAATTTTGTTGGGACAAAATGTAAATTCTTATAACTATAACGGTGTTAATTTTACACAGTTGTTACAAAAAATATCTCAATCGGATAAAGTTCAAAGAATAAGATTTATGACTAATCATCCTAAAGATTTTTCGGATGAGCTTATAGAAGAAATTGCCGTAAACAAAAAAATATGTAGGCATATTCATTTACCGTTACAGTCCGGTTCAAATAGTATTTTAAAAGCAATGAACAGAAAATATACTTATGAACAATATGAAACTTTATATAAAAAAATAAAAAATAAAATACCGGACATAAATATTACAAGTGATATTATAATAGGGTTTCCGGGTGAAACGGACGAAGATTTTCAAGCAACGTTTAATGCATCAAGACAGTTGAAATTTGGCGGTCTTTTTATATTTAAGTATTCTCCAAGACCTAAAACTTTTGCCGCTAAATTAAAAAATACGGTTTCCTTGGATGAAATAAAAAAAAGACATTCTCTTTTACTTGAAGATTCTAATGTTATTTCCAAAAATATAAATGAAAAGTATATAGATAAAAATATTGAAGTGTTGGTTGAAAGAGTTAATGATGGTGTTGCAGAAGCAAGGAACAGTCAAAATATAAAAGTGTTTTTTGATACAAAAGAAAATTTGAAAGGTAAAACCGTTAATATAAAAATAACAAAAGTTTTACCTAACAGTATGTCGGGAATTTTACAAAAATGAAAATTTTTAAGATAGTTTTGGGATTATGTTTGGCAGGTTTTCTTATAATGCTTAGTTATATTATTTTTAATATAAATAAAGCATTGAAGTTTTATCCTACAATTGAACAATATAGCATAGAATACAATGTGGATCCTTTGCTTATAACTTCAGTTATAAAAATCGAATCCGATTTTAATTCTAATGCAAAATCTAAGAAAGGTGCAATAGGTCTTATGCAAATTATGCCGTCTACTGCAAAAGAAATTGCAGAAAAATATTTGAATATCGGTACGTTTCATGAAGAACAATTGTATGATCCGCAATTTAATATAAGGTTAGGTGTTTATTATGTTAAACTTTTATCGGATATGTTTAATAATAATATAAATTTGGTTTTGGCTTCTTATAATGCCGGATTGGGAAACGTTCAAAAGTGGCATTTGGAAAATCCTATTATTGAATATGATTCTGAAGAAATGCCGTTTAAAGAAACAAAAAATTATGTTTCAAGAATAAATAAAATATATAGCATACTTAAATATTTTAATAAGTAGGTTACGATAAATATGGTAACAACAAAAAAAGATACCAATCAAGTTACTCCGTTAATGCAACAGTATTTAAACATTAAAGCAAATTATCCCGATGTTATACTGTTTTTTAGGTTGGGTGATTTTTATGAAATGTTTGGAGATGATGCAATAAAAGCTCACAAAATATTGGAAGTTATACTTACAAAAAGGCAAACTACTCCTATGTGTGGAGTACCTTATCATTCCGTAAATAATTATATAAGAAAACTTGTAAAAGCAGGTTTTAAAATAGCAATTTGCGAACAACTTGAAGATCCCGCTTCCGTAAAAGGTATAGTAAAAAGGGGAGTTGTAAGAGTTATTACTCCGGGAACAATATTAGAAGATAATTTGCTTGATTCAAAACAAAATAATTTTTTAATGTCAGTAATTTTGGATAGTATGGACAAAAATATTGCTATAGCAATAAGTGATATTTCTACGGGTGATTTTTTTACATATAGATCAACATTATCAAACTTGGAAAACGAAATTACAAAATATAAACCTAACGAAATAATCGTTTCTCAAAAAGATTCCGGAAATGAAAAACTCCAAAATATATTGCAAAAATTCGAAATATTGGCATCACCGATAAAAGATATTTATGTTGATAGTTCTTATTGCGAACAGTTTATAAAGAAAACTTTGAATGTTAATTCTTTAACTCATTTCAATATTGCAGATAAACCCGATATAATTTCTGCGGTAGGTACAATATTTGTTTATATTCAGGAAAATCAACCACAAACAATTTCCATATTGCAGAATATAAAGTACATAGAAAACAACGATTTTATGGTTTTGGATTCCGTTGCTATAAAAAATTTGGAAATATTAAGATCTTTATCAACATTAAAACAAGAGGGATCTTTACTTGATGCAATAGATTCTACAATTACACCTATGGGTGCAAGATTGTTAAGAAATTGGTTAATAAAGCCGTTATTAAATGTTTCCGAAATTACAAACAGACAAAACAACACAAAAGTGTTCGTTGAAAATTCATCATTAAAAGAAGAGTTAAGACAAGATTTAAAATCCGTTTGTGATTTGGATAGGATAGTATCAAGAATAGTAAGCGGTGGTGCACATCCTAAAGAAATGTTAGCTTTAAAAGATTCGTTGATAACAATAAACAATATCTTACAAAAACTGGAAAAAGCAACATCTTTTAAAAATAATACAGATACAAATATTGCAACGGATATTATAAACAAAATAGAAAACTCTATAAATCCGGAAACTCCTATATTGTTAAAAGACGGAAATGTAATAAAAAGCGGTGTTTCTAAAGAGTTGGACGAATACAGACTTTTAAGCAGAGATGCAAAAAAATATATATCCGATTTGGAGATAAAAGAAAAAGAAAAAACGGGAATAAACACTTTAAAAATCGGATACACTTCCGTTTTCGGTTACTACATAGATGTAACGAAATCCAATGTTCATTTAGTACCTGCCGAATATATAAGAAAACAAACACTTACAAATTCCGAAAGATATATAACTCAGGAACTGAAAACTCTTGAAGAAAAAATAATTTCCGCACAAGATAAAATTATAAAGTTGGAAACGGAAATTTTTGTTTCTTTAAGACAAGAAATAGCAACATATTCAAATTATATATTGAATTTGTCTGCGGAAATAGCCGAACTTGATATATATTTATCTTTTGCCGATAACGCAATAAAATTTAATTATTGTTGTCCTAAAATTTCCGATACTAAAAATTTGGTTTTAAAAGATGCAAGACATCCGGTTGTAGAACAAATTTTAAAAAGCGGGAACTTTGTTGCAAACGATATAAGTTTAAATGATACTACCGACAGAGTTATGATTATAACAGGTCCTAATATGTCCGGTAAATCAACATATTTAAGGCAAACTGCCTTGATAGTTATAATGGCGCAAATCGGCTCTTTCGTTCCTTGCAGTTATGCAGAAATCGGTATAGTAGACAGAATATTTACAAGAATCGGTGCAGGTGACAATTTGGCAGGCGGGGAATCTACTTTTATGGTAGAAATGTCCGAAACGGCAAACATTTTAAATCAATATACTGATAAAAGTTTAATAATTCTTGATGAAGTTGGTAGAGGAACATCTACTTACGACGGAATGTCTATTGCTTGGGCGATAATAGAATCTTTTTCGGATATGTCAAACAAAAACAATAAAGGTGCAAAAGTGTTGTTTGCAACGCACTACTTTGAACTTACATCTTTGGCAAATAAAAACGGTATAATAAACAAAAGTGTTGATGTTAAAGAATGGAACGGAAATGTTATATTCTTACATAAAATTGTTGACGGTGCGGCAGATAAATCTTACGGAATACATGTTGCAAAAATCGCGGGTCTTCCTTATAAAGTAACAAAAAGAGCTTACGAAATACTGAACGGATTAGAAAAAAATCTTCATAAAAATTTTTCTAAGTTTGAGACGGAAATTCAGCAACCGAATCTTTTTACTTCAATTGAACCTGAAATTTTGGTAGAATTAAATAGGTTGGATGTTGATAGTTTGAGACCGATAGATGCTTTGAAACTTTTGTCGGAATGGAAAGATAAATATAAAAAGTAATAATTCCCCGAGGACTTTATGTTGAACAGAAGAAAACATTCAAGACTACCGATAATAAAAAATGTTGCCAAAGAATTGTTTATTTCTACAGACAAAGGTTTTTTTCAGGGACTTATTGTTAATTTGTCTTCAGGCGGTCTTCTTTTATTGGTATATGCAGATTTGCCTATAGGAACGCAAGTTTGTCTTTTATTCGATTATCCTCCTCTTGAAACGGATTCTATTTTCGGTGAAGTTATAAGATCGACACAAACAAAAGCTTTAGTTAGAGAAGTTGCAATAAAATTTACTGAAATAAGTACAATAGATGCAAAGAAAATAAATAGGTTAGCAATAGATTATACGGATTGTGAAAACAAAATTATACTTGGTGCTTTGGATGTTTGCAGAAAAGAATGCAGTTATTATAATTTCTGTGAAAAAAAGTTAAAGATATAATAAAATGACAATAAGAATATTAGACGAAAATACAATAAATAAAATCTCTGCCGGTGAAGTTGTTGAAAGGCCGTTGAATGTGGTAAAAGAGTTGGTAGAAAATGCTCTTGATGCAAATGCCACAACAATTTCCGTTGAAATAGAAAAGTCAGGGAAAAAACTTATTTCCGTGTGCGATAACGGTTGCGGGATGAACAAAGAAGATTTACAAATGTCTATTTGTCGTCATGCAACAAACAAAATAACAAACTTTGACGACCTTTCAAATACTTTTTCTTTGGGCTTTAGAGGAGAAGCATTACCTTCGATTGCCTCAATTTCAATGTTTAGTATAAAAACACAACAACAAGGACAAAATTCCGGTTGGCAGTTATCTATGAACGGAGAATCTAAACCTGAAATTCAGCCATGGGCGGGAGCTTACGGAACAACGGTTGAAGTAAGAAATTTGTTTTTTAATACGCCTGTAAGAGAAAAATTTTTAAAAAGTGATATAACCGAAAAAGCAAAAATTATAAGTTGTTTGGATGAAATTGCTCTTGTAAGAAACGATATAAATTTAAAAATAGTATCCGATGGTAAAGTTGTATCGGATTATCATAAAACAGATTCAAAATTACAAAGGATAGAAGATGTTTTAGGTAAAAATATTTCTCAAAAATTAAAACATATTTCTTTCGGTCATCCTAAAGTTGAAATAGACGGTTATATTACAACCAGACAAAATTCTTTTCCGCAAAAAAATATGCAGTATTTGTTTGTTAACGGAAGATGTGTAAATTATCCTAAATGGTTAATACATGCAATATATCATGCGGCAAAAGAGGCAATACCTATAGGAAGACATCCGGGAATAATATTGTTTTTAAAAACCAATCCTTCGGATATTGATATAAATGTTCATCCTACAAAAAGAGAAATAAAATTTGTTTGCGAAAATCAAATGTATGAACTTTTTTATTCTTTTATTAAAAATTCGTTGGAATCCGATGCTCCGGCAAACATAATAAATATTCAAAATGATGTTGCTTCAAAAGATACTGCCGCAAGTACGGATTATGTCCCGCCGGAATATAAACATAGCGGCGGTTATGGCGGAATAAAATATTCTTCAAGACAGTTTAGAGTTGAAGATTATAAAAATATATATGAAACACCGGTTATAAATAAAGAAAAAAGCGGTATATCTTCAAATTTTGAACCTATAGACTTTAAACAGACGGATTTAATACAACAAGACAATTTTAAATTTGTAGGTCAAATATTTGAAACATATATTTTGGTAGAAAAAGAAAAAAGTTTTTATATAATAGATCAACATGCAGCTCAAGAAAGAGTAAGATATGAAATGTTTTCAAATCAGTTGGAACAAAAATCTTTAAAAATACAACAACTTTTAATACCGGATGTTTTTGAATTGCAAAAATCAAAAGCAATGTTGGTAAAAAATAATTTGGATACATTTAAGAATTTAGGATTTGATATTGAAGAGTTTGGGGATAACAGTTTTAGATTAACCGCATACCCCGCACTTTTAGGAAACAATGTTAATTTTATTGAAATAATAGATGTTTTAATCGGCTTTTTAGAAGAAGAAAAAGCAACGAATGTTGAACAAATAAAAGAAAAAATCATAAGAGCTTCTTGCAGAACAAGTATTAAAGCAGGTGACAAAGTTTACGAACAACAGGCAAAAGCTTTATTAAGAGAACTTTTTGCTTGTAAAATGCCATGGACATGCCCGCACGGAAGACCTACGGTTTATACACTAACACTATCCGACTTGGAAAAATTTTTTAAGAGAATTTAATGTATAATTGATGACAAAAGACTACAATTATTGTCGTTAAATTATAAACTATAAGCAAAAAAACAGCAGGTATTAAAAATACCTGCTGTTTTTTTTATAACCTATAAAATAAAATTTTTCAAATTTTATTTTATTAACATACTTGTAAATGATCTAACTACAAATATGATTGAAATTATAAAGAATACTGCTGCACAAATTATTTGTACTACAGGGCTTGTTAAAGTTAATGCAAGTTCCAAAGCTAACAAACCGAACAATGTTGTAAATTTTATTATAGGGTTCAAAGCTACTGAAGAAGTATCTTTGAAAGGATCTCCAACCGTATCACCTACAACTGTTGCTTTGTGAAGTTCAGAACCTTTTTCTCTCATATCAACTTCAACGATTTTCTTTGCATTATCCCATGCACCACCGGCATTTGCCATAAATATTGCTTGGAACAAGCCGAACAATGCGATAGATATTAAGTAACCTATAAAGAAGTAAGGTTCGATAAATGCAAAAGCTATTGTTGAAAAGAAAATTACCAAGAACAAGTTCCACATACCTTTTTGAGCATATTGTGTACAAATCTTAACAACTTCTTTACTTTGTTCGGTGGAAGCTTTTGTTACACCGTCAAGTTTAATGTTATCTTTAATATATCCGACAGCTTTATAAGCACCGCTTGTAACGGCATGGTTAGATGCACCGGTAAACCAATAAATTACAGCACCACCGGCAATTAATCCTAACAAGAAAGGAGCATGTAACAATGATAATGAAGAAGCTACTGCGCTTTCTCCGTTTGCTGCCATTAATGTGAATATAATGGAGAATATCATGGTGGTTGCACCAACAACTGCAGTACCTATTAATACAGGTTTTGCTGTTGCTTTAAATGTGTTTCCTGCACCATCATTTTCTTCCAATGTTATTTTAGATTTATCAAAGTTTGGCTCAAAACCAAAATCTTTTTTAATATCTTCTTTAATATTAGGAATATCTTCAATTAAAGAAAGTTCATAAACAGATTGAGCATTATCCGTAACAGGTCCGTAAGAGTCAACAGCTATTGTTACAGGTCCCATACCTAAGAAACCGAAAGCTACAAGACCGAAAGCAAATACTGCAGGGTGACCCATAATATCAAAACCTGCTAAAGAACTTATTCCGTAAGCTATTGCCATAAGGAATATTATAACCATACCCATCCAATATCCGGAAAAGTTACCTGATGTTAAACCTGCCAAAATATTTAATGAAGCACCACCATTCTTTGAAGAATTAACAACATTCTTAACAAATGCACTTGATGTTGATGTAAATATTTTTACAACTTCAGGAATTACTGCACCTGCTATTGTTCCGCAAGTAATAATTACTGAAAGTTTCCACCAAAGTCCGTTTGCCAAATCACCTATTATAAGGTTAGAAACTACAAATGTTAATGCTATAGAAACTATTGAAGTTATCCAAACCAATGAAGTTAAAGGTTCTTCAAAGTTCATTTTATCTGCATTACCATATTTTGATTTTGCAATGATTCCGTTTATCCAATAAGAAATTGCACTTGCGAGCAACATTATAAGTCTCATTACAAATATCCAAACCAAAAGTTTAACTTGGTTTACAGGATCTTTAACTGCAAGTATAACAAATGTTACCAAAGCAACACCTGTAACACCATAAGTTTCGAAACCGTCTGCTGTAGGTCCAACCGAATCACCGGCATTATCACCTGTACAATCGGCAATAACACCCGGGTTTCTTGCATCATCTTCTTTAATGTTGCATACGATTTTCATCAAATCAGAACCGATATCGGCAATTTTTGTAAAAATACCACCGGCAATTCTAAGAACTGAAGCACCTAAAGATTCACCGATTGCAAAACCGATAAAGCAAGGACCGGCAAGTTCTCTGGGAACAAATACTAAGATTATAAGCATAACAAAAAGTTCTATACTTATAAGTAACATACCGATAGACATACCTGATTTTAAAGGAATTTGAAATGTTGGGAAAGGTTTTCCTTTTAAACTTGAAAAAGCCGCTCTTGAGTTTGCCAATGTGTTAATTCTCATACCAAACCAAGCAACTGCATAACTTCCCAAAATACCTATAATACTGCAAAGAATAATGATTGCGATTTTTGCAAATGTAAAACCTGTGTTTGCAAAATAAACAGCTATTATTATTGCAAGTAAAACTTCCAATATAATAATGAATTTACCTTGTGTTATAAGATATGTTTTACAAGTTTCATATATTAATTCAGAAACTTCCAACATAGCTTTGTGAACCGGTAAATTTTTGATTGATTTGTACTGAATAAAACCGAAAATCAAACCGAATACACATACCAAAAGACCAACTGTTAGTAATGCTGAACCGCTTATTCCGCCCAAAAATGAAACGGAAGATAAGTCCGGCAATACAAGATTTGCTTCACTGGCAAAACTTGGTACTGTTGCCATAGCTACAGCAAATACTGCCAACAACAAACTTCTTAACTTAGCAAACATCTTTTTTACTCTCCTTTTTTTATTATTTTATATATGAATATATAATATACTTATAAGGTATAAAATTTTGCTAAAAATTATATTATATTAAGTATTTGTTGTCAATTTGGTCAAATTTTTTACAAAAATTTCACAAAAATTTATAAAAAAGTTTATATATAAAATATATAATTTTAAAAAGTAAAGAAAGTGTTGAAAAAACATATAAAATGGACTATAAAATAAATATAAGGCAAACTGAATATACAAAAAGGGCAAAATGGAGAAATTGATTAAAGAAAAATCAATTAAAAGTTTGTTATCTGTAAGAGTAACCAGAGTTACTCTTGCGATGGTGATATTTGTGAGTATGTTAATAAACGGATTTGTTCCAAGGAGTATGGGGAATAAAG
>Ga0265301_10000090_pt1 | contig 151308 bp, 294 predicted proteins | sample AusTroGonzalo_MG_2_FD_193488 | JGI IMG/M metagenome (GOLD analysis project Ga0265301, IMG submission 193488) | Bovine rumen microbial communities from tropical cattle in Woodstock, Queensland, Australia - Gonzalo_04 | ecosystem: Host-associated > Mammals > Digestive system > Stomach > Rumen ... | reverse complement strand
ACTATTGAATAAGTCACCTTGAGTTGTTTCACCCTTAGTCTTTCCGGCTAAATATTCAATCAATTTTGTTATTCTTAATATTTCTATTAAATTCTTATCATTACTGATAAGTTCGGACTATATCATCATCTTATATTGTTTTATCCTTTATAAGATGCCAAGCGCTTCCATCTTTTTAAGATGTACTCTACTTACTTCTTTTATAAGATTTTTCTTCTTATATATGTTTTCGATAGTCTCTGAACCTTTATAAGTTTAAATTATAAAAAATGACAAAAATATAATTAACTTATACTTGGCTGCTGATTGTCCTTCTATGAAGGAGTTTCCAGCAATTCACTTGGTATTTTTTCATACATATCACTATGTACGCATACTGAATATTTCAATATGTTATGTAGCCAGACATCGAAGTCATTGGGTGTACAATTACTAAATCATTTGCAATCTTCATGTTACGACCAAATCGTTTCCATTTGATCTCTATACATCACTATATAGAACAGACTATATCATATTCCTATATTCTATTACCGTTTATAGGAACCTACGCGCTTTGAATCTACTTAGATTCTACTCTACTTTCTTCTTCATATAAATATTTCTTTTATACTATGATTTCGATAGTCGTTGCACCTTCATAAATACATTATAAAAAATGACAAAAATATAATGTTTATTATTTATGCTTGGTTCATGATTGTCTTTATAACTGATTTTGATTATAAAGATGTTCCATGAATTCACGTAGTTTTATAAATCTTTTAGGATTTAATTTCTATAAATATTACTATCTATAGCCTCAATTTCCAAGGTTAGGTAATGCAACGGTCGTGAGATTTAATGTGAACTTTTTATACAAGCCCATATCTGACCGCTGAGTCCCGCTTGAAGCATCAAAAGCTTCTGTCAGGAATTTATTTGTATTATTTAATACGGTTGCTAAAGTTAATTTTTTATTTGAATCGAGCTTGCCGCCTTCATGAGCCTTTGAATAAACAGACTCTGCAACAGCGATTCTATTTTTATATTGTTCTAATAATGTCATTTTTAATTTCTTCCTTTTTGATTAATTGATGCCTGCTAAACTCAAGAGTTGTTCATCAACTTCATCTACATCTTCGTACAATTTGTTCTTGGGTAAAATAGATTCATTTTTAGATGCTCTAGTTGATACCCTTGAGCTTTCAGTAATCTATTTTGATATTGTATTTGAACTAAATGGCAGATTATTTAAATTTATTTTATATTTTCTTAAATCCTCGCAAATATTATCTATATCAGTAAATGTATAAGTTTCACTTAATCTATTTTTAATTTCATTTGCCGATATTCCTAAAGATACTGCTTTTGATTCAATATATTTATCCACAGACTTTAAAGCTATCTTCTAATATTTTTCTGCGATTGATTTATATTTTTCTACTTTACCATTTAATTCTTTTTGTTTTATCTAAGAGTCTTTTAATTTAGATTCATACTCTTCAGATAATTTCTACTTATCATTTTCATTTGAATCTTTTAATGTGGAAATCTGTTCCATCAGTTCTGTTACTTTATTATTTAACTAAGTAATTGATTTACTAGAACTACTATTTATTTTTTCTAAAGATTCATTTAATGTTTTATTTTGATTAGTAGATTGAGATAATTTTTGCTTTAAATCTTTACATATAGCATTTTGATTTTGAATTTGCTAATTAGATTCTTTTAATTGTTCTTGTAATTTCTGAATTTTATTTTCAGCTATTTTTAATCTATTAACATTTTCTTTTAATCTTACTATTGCTTTTTGATATTTTTCTATCTCTTCTTGATAAGTTGTTTCTTTAGTATAACTAACTGATAACTTTTCTTGAAGATCAGAAACATTATCTAAAAGTCGTTGCTATGTTTGTAAAGATTCTTGAAGTTGAGTTAATAGCTCATTATCTGCTTCGTTATTATCGACTGCAAGGCTACTCTCTTCTTCTATATTATTAACAGGAGTTTCCTCCTGAGAATAGCTATCTATATTCAATAACTATAATGATTCTTTCATTACTTTTTTATCATCATCGGAAGAAGCATTTATAAGTTTATCAAGAGATTCTTTCAGAGTTGCTTTAGTGTCTAAACTTTCATGGACATAAGCCATTCTAGCTGCTTGAACTGAGGGAACGCAGACAGCATCCCAACATTCGCAAACATATGTATCGGGATCTACTTCTTCTTCTCCATCGAATCCAGTAATTAGATCTCCTTCACCTCTACTTGATACTCCAATATTACAACCATAATCGCATAAACATTTTAATATTCTGCCATTTGGGGTATCTAATATATCAAATATTCCATGAAGTTTTCCATCTTTACCTTTTTTTGGAACTTCTGCAAGACATAAAGCTATCTTCTCCATATCCACTTCAGTTCTATCGGCAGGATGACCTAATTCTCCAAAGCAACATCTATTCTTAATCTTCTCCTGCATCACAGGATCTTGAAAGACATTTTCCCAAAGTTTCTCAGAATACTTTCTTCCATTACGAGTAGGATTAACAAAGTCTGCTATTACTCCAGTTAATCTACCCAATATTCCTCTTTTTTGCTATTCTTCAAGAGAAAGTTTTTCATAATCTAACTTATCCGTAGATAAACTTTCTAACATATTAATTAATCCTTCTTTAAATAAATTATAATTAAATTTAGCATCTTACTAATATCAAAAATTAAATAAATTTATTTACTCTTATTATTTTCTTTATAAAAAATTTCTAAGCACTTTAAATCTGCTTTAATGCATTTTAATAATTTCTGACAAGCTATTAAATCTCCTGTATTTGCATAATTGCTTAAACATTGATTTATTTCTTGAAATCTTGCTTGTCTTAAAAATATATCTGTATTCTCTTCTATCGTTTTTGAAAATAATAATATATGTAAATTTAATGCTGCTAATGTTGTTAAAACTTCTTTTGGATCTTTCTATTCTTCTTTAACAATATTTATATACAATTTATTTTTCTTTTGATTATAAGACTTTCTTAATTTTTGATAAAATTCAGATAATGCTAATTCTCTTTTTTGATTAATAAATCTTATTACCTCTAATGGTACTTCAGGACTTTTTAATAATAATTTCATTTGAGGATTAACTTCGATTCCTCTCGCTTTTAAATCGCTAAGTAACATTAGACAATCATTTTTAGTTATCATAATTTCTCCTCTTGGTATTCCAACTAGATTTTATTTAAATTAAATTTCTGTGGTGTTATCACTAAAATCCATATCAGGATTTAATTCACTTGGCGTGGGTAGAACGGTTTCATCTCCAGAGGTCTCTTCTGTACCAAGATCTTCATCACCAGTATCAATATTTAAATTATTTAATTCTGGTTCTTCAAAATCTCCTCCGCCTCCAAAACTACCATTCATATTTATATCAATATCGTTTTCATCTGAAGAATCAGGTTCTGGATTAGTTTCTCCTTCTTCTTCAAGTCTATCAATTTCATCTTGAATCATTTGAAGTATATCAGCATCAGAAATTACATTTGCTAGAAGAGTTTTCAGAATTTCAAGTTTAACTGGAACGCTTTCCATATCACTTAACAGATCCATAATATCTCTAATAGTCTGAAGCTCACTAGATCTGTTATCTCTTCTGGTAGCTTCTTCTTCTGTTGCTGGAGCTAGCATATGTAAAGTAAAATTATTTATATATGCATCATTACCTTTATCAAGAATCATTAAATTAACTATATCTGTTAAGCATTGAACTACTGTATTCTAAATTCGTTTAATCATTTTTGCATATCTATTTGAAATTATAGATAATGCAGTTCCACCATTAAATCCAGTAGCATCGTCTGTATCGCCAATGTATTGCTTTGGCACTCTTAATGCAGTATAAAATCTATTCTAGAAATAATCTAAATCTGCTAATCCTTTAACATCTACATCTCCACCAACTTGCTGAGTAGATATTGCACCAATTCCATTATGGGTAGGAACATAAATATTATTTTCTACTGGACCTGGATTAGTATATTCTTCCATAGAATTACCAACATCAAATGCTGCTTTTTGTTCTATTAACTATTTGATATTCATTAGATGTGGACCAACACTTGTCTTATCCATATCTCCTACTTCTACACCAATTATTCTTAATATAGAAGATTTAGTAATTCTATTTAAAAGAATTGAATTTTCTAAAAGCATCATACAACGCCAAATTTTAAACGCGTTATAAAAAATTGGCTATCCTCTTCTAACTGTATAAGTTATATCTGGAGTATCTGCATCTGCTTTTGTTCTTTCATCTAAGAATAAATCTACTTCCTCTGGAACTCTACTACTATTATCTTCTAAGCAAGCATGAACGAAATTAGTGGGTTCATATACTGTCACGTCTTTTTCTTTAAATTGATATCTAAAATACGATTGTGCAAGCATATCAACTTTCTATGTTGTTGGCATCACATCTGCTTTAATATATCCACAACTTTTTCCATGTCTTGTCAATTCAAACATTTCCGCAGGATTTGGTACCATTTCAACATAATGAGAAAAATGATCATCTTTTTTATCTACATGAATCTTAATTTCCTCGTTTAACTTATCTCTTTTATTTTTCTTATCAAAAAGATTTAAGCTATCTTCCATTTCTGATTCTCTAAATAATCTTAAATATAGATCTCCATATTTACATAATGAATATACCCATTTATAAATATTTTTCTCTACATTCATTGTATCAAGAAGATAAGTTACAAATTTAACGACATTAGGATCTTCAGATTCACACCATACAATTCTACCAAACTCATTTGCTTCAGTAGTATCTTCTGCATAAATTTCTAATGCAGCACTAATCGTTGGATCTTCAGACATGGTATCAATTAATTGATAAATAGTTTCTCTATTCTATGATAACTAAGTAAATGATTGTAACTTAGCCATATCAAGAGTACTGCTTAATCCTGCACTGATTATATTATCTAAAAAATCATGATCCACATCTATCCCAATATTTCGTCCAGGAGGATCAACCTATTTAATTTTTTTATTATATATACTATCATCAGTTACATAAACAGAATCTTGTTGTTCAATTTTATCCATTATAAATCCTTTCTGTCATGTATTTATATTATTATCCCATTTGATAAATAAAATTGATTTGAACTTAATGGCCTTGCTATTCCCATTCCAAAATCAATTCCAATCTTATTATTATTTACAGGATTTTCTTTTTTCTATTGTTCTTTCTATTGTTTTAAAAATCCAGACATTGGATCAAATAAATTATTTAATTCTTCTTCAAATTGCTGCTTAAAAGTTTGCTAATCAGACATCATACCATGTTTTGATACATCTACAAGTGTTTCTAAGGTTTCACCATATTCAAAATTAAATTCATCAGCATGCAAAGAAGCATTATATAAAGAACCTGCAAACGCATCACAAATATCCTTCGACCCAATTCTGCCACCATCTGGGTGATCTATTTTACCATTAGTTTCATTGCGTTCAAGACCTAAAATTTCTTCAATCAATAAATCACAATTATACATCTTTACTCTTTTTTCATATATCGTATTTTTAAAATAAGCATAAGGTATACAAATTTTTGATTGATTATCTACTCTATCTAATGATAAAACAGAATAATTATATCCTTTAGAAATTAAATCTTGAGCTAATGCAGCATTCTAATAAGTATCTGTCGTTATTCCTTTTATATTAAAACCCTATGATTTCAACCAATAAATAAATTCTCTGTTCTTAGCAAAAGATACTTGATATCCTTTTGGAGCTTTAATTGCTACTCCAAATCCTAATTGAAAATATAATTCTTTTGCACTATTTTCTAAGCTAGCTTTTTTACCAATTATAAATGTTCCAGCAATACCTGTTTTGTCTCCACTTAATGACATATCTAAATGTATATACAATGGTTTTGATTTTATATTTTCAGGAACTTTAGTTAAATCAAAGAAATCAGAATACTAGGCAAAATCTTCAGGACCATTTCCTACTTCAATCACTTCTTTAGTAAATGGATTCTAGTAATCTGTACTAATTATTTCTTGAAGTCTACTACCACTAATATATTTAGTGACATCTGATGATGATACTCCAGCAAAATCACATAACGCTCTATCTATGTCTTCCATAAAATTATTTCTATATTCAATAGGAACTGAAATAATTTTATATCCTTTTAATTTAAATATTTTAAGATCTTGCTCAGTAACATTTAAATCTAATACTTCAGAACTTAAATATTTATTACCTTGAGCTACATAAAATCTTCTACCTGAATAGTTCGATGATGGTCTAATATTCCAAACTGGTTCATCTACTAATAAAAGATTATCTCCTTCAGTTTCAATTTTCTTTTTAGTATGAACTTCCAAAAAAGATTTGTCCGATCTTTTCGAAGATGCAAGAACTAATAATGCAGGACTTCTACCTTCATGTAAAAAACGAGTTTTCATACCGCCTATTGCAGTATCAATCATATCTATTGCTTTCTATTTCTATTTATCAACATCTTGATTTGGTATGAATGAAATCTCATCGAAGAATGCATATAAAATTGCCTAACCAATTACATGACGAGGTTGAGAACCAACAATAATATCAATATATGAAGGAGGATTCCATAAAATAGTATCTCTACCACTTAATGTTCCTCTTTCTAAAAACCATGGAGACATCTATACAGTAGATTGAAATTTACTTACACCGATATCATATGCTAGTGCTTCTGTTATATTCATAAATGCAAAGGCTAATTTTTCTGTAGGTTTTAAATTAAAATATTCAAGAGGATTCTTTAAACACATCGCTCTATACATCATATATAATGCACAAGTAACTGCTATTTCTGATTTACCAATACCTCTTGCTCCTGATTCTATAAATGTATTATAATTAGTTGTATATGGATCTGGAAATAACTATTTTAACTTTTCTTCCCAATACGGAAATAATTTACATTTACCATCACTAGTATGCCATGCTTTTCCTAAATATTTTGGATCTTTAATAAAAGTTATTATATCAACTGGTACTTCTTTATAATCATCCAAGATTAATTGATTTAAACGCTAAGAGGAACCAGTATTAGAATATTGATTTAATATTTCTAATACTGCTTCCTTCTCTTTATCTGATAAATTATTTAGTAATTCTAAATCCATAATTATTTTTCTGCTATTAGTACACCTTTTCTTGGAACTACATTCTTAAACACTTCTTTAATTTCTTCCATATATTTACTAGAACCGAGATTAGCTTGGTAACTATCATCTTTATCCATTTCAGCCGCTACCCCCGAAGGAACCTTTTTACCGGTTTCATCTTTGACATAATCTTTTACATAATTCACAGTAGCATAAAATTTTCCGCCTGGTTTTAGAACATCATATGCATTCTAAATAATTTCTTCTCTTACGTTTTCAGGAACTACATTTAATAAATTACTAGCGGTTACACTATCATAAAAATTATCCTTAAATACATTTGTATTAGGAAAATATGTTTTATCATAATGATAATTGTTTACTCCCTAGCCCTTTAAATATTCATCTACTACCGCTACTGTTTCAGGAGCTCCGCATCCATAATCTAAATTATTTCCACCACTAAAATTTACGGAAGTATATAATTTTGGAGTAGCACCCTTGCTCCTTGCTCTATTAGCATTTGCCATAGCAGTTTTAGCTGAAGAATATTTCTACGATGCCGTCGCATCAAATCTTGCTTCTCTAAGTTTAAATTTCATTTTCTTACCTCATTTAAACTATTTATTTTTTAAACAATTCTAATAATTGTCCTTTATATTCTTTATTGCCATTACGGCTTTATTATTTGGAAAATCTGGATTGGCATCACAATATTTTTCATATATGTCTATGTCTTCCAATACGCAATTATAAGATTCTTCCGTATGTTTTTTACTGTCTAAGATTTCATCATTAAACCTTATGATTCTCTATCTAATCTATTTAACATTCGACATTTCATCATAAACAATATGATCATTTAATTTAGAATCAATATTACCTAATTCATCTCTCATCGACTTTTGATTCTATTCCATAATATCTAGCTTTTGATCTAATTCTTTTGTTAAGCTTCTTCCAATTAATCGCCCTAACCAATTCCAAATATTTAATTCGAGTTTTGGTATCTTGATAAGACCTAAAAGAATTATCAAGATACCTCCACCTAGATATTTTGCTATTTCTAATAACTCCAATTATATTTCCCTCTTTGTCATTCAGGATTATCTTTTGAAGCTACGTTGATATTCTTAGTCATAGCAATCAATTCATCTATCATATCGCTAATTTTTAAATAATCTTCTTCTGTTAGAGTATAGTTTAATTTTGGAGCTGCTTGTCTTATCATCTTTATAACATATTCTTTTTTAGTAGCCCCTTCGGTGTAAAGATTTTCTGCTTCTATCATAAAAGTAGATAATAAACTAATTATAATATACCAATTTCTATTTTGTATAGCTTCTTTTGTAACTTGTACCAACTTAATTATTAATGGTATACAAATAACTAATCCAGACAAAATATGTACTATTATATTAAAATCAAAATTCATATAATCACCTCATTAAATTGAATCCTTATCTGGATCCGGTTGACTGATAATTTTTTCTTCGAGTTCAACATCAGATGTGGCTTCTTTTGCTTCTGTATTCTTAATTAATGCGGTTAAGCCTAATTCAATACTCCATGCTCCCAGCAATGCGCTGAGGATTCCAGTAGATATTTCTCTTTGAATTAAGCATATATATAATGTAATAAAAGTTATAATTAAATTCATTATTATGCATAAAATAGTTATCTTCTTTAAAAATCTTACTTTAGTTTTCATAGATTAATCCATTATCACTTTCTTTTCTAATTAGCAGTATCTATTATACAAAAAAAATTTTAATAATATTATTTGAATATTCCCTTTTTTAATTTACATGCTCGCAATGCCATTATTGCCGCTTGATATCTTGGAATCAACTACATCGGTCTGTTACCATCCGTGATTCCTAAATCGATTGCCTCTTTCAATTCTTGATCGGACCATTTCGGAGATTCTTTTTTTGCTAGGTTGGATAAATATCTATCCATAAATTCTGCAAATTGATCATCTGTCATATTATCATCCTCCAAATCTTCGATAATAGAATAGCTTGGTCTACATACCCCAATAATATTATTTATATATCTAGTTTTGATAGCTACGCAACCGCCATTATCCTATGACCCAGATGTATTATTTGACGTATTCCCTTCTATTAATTTATATTTACCAGATCCTAAATTTTCTACAATCAATCCACAATGTTGAATGGATTTTGTTTTTGAAAAAGTTAAAATAGCAATATCGCCTGGTTTATAATTTTTATCAGTATACCACTAATTCTAATTTTCATAAAAATTTTTAATTGCAGTACATGATGCCGTTTTATTGCCACTTAAAAATAACTAAGATAAATCACTATGCTTAAACAACCACCAAATGAAAACAGCACACCAAGGATATAAAGAACCAGAAACTTCATGCCCATAATATTCTGTATTATAAATAACATTATTAGAATTTGGTGGATATTCTATTACTCCAACTTGCTAATATGCTAAATTAATTAATTTTGAAATCATTTATATTCACTCACTTAAATTAACCAAAAAATATAAGCTGATTTATAACTAGTCCCTGGATTCTAAGTAGTTATAGTAGCATTTTCTAGATAAACTTGTGAATTAATTGTACCTCCCTAATTACTATTAAATGTTCCGTATATTGCTATACCACCAACGGTATTTGATCCTGAACATACTTGATCTGCTGTTGATAAAGATTTACTTAATGTGGAATAATTACTTTCCACCAGTGCATAGACAAAGCTGGAATAATTAGATTTATTTGATAGGGTTATTTGAATAGTATCTCCTTCTTCGACATTCACATCAAAATATAAAAATCTATAATTTCTTCTATTAGTTCCACTATCATAATACTAATGGTATTCAAGAGTGGTTTGTGCTAACTGAGTACCGTTTTGAGTCGCAGTTACATCAAGTGACTTTGTACTCGCCTCGCTATTAAGGGCGATGACATAAAGTTTGTATGCCCCAGAAACTGAAGTAGAAAAAGTTCCAGATGAAGCAGCTGTTCCGCTTTGAATCATATTAAAAACTTTATAATCCGCACCATTAACTAATAATCCTCGTCCATATCCAACATCAGTACTTTGAATAGCTATTAATCCTTTTGATAATTTCTATTCAGTAGTAAAAGAATTCCATTTTTCTAAGGATACCAATTCAACTCCGCCACCAGAGGCTTTACCTATCAAATAACTAAGAATGTCAAAAGTCATTTTTATGCTCCCCATTTAATCCAAATTAAATTTTCTAAATCGAAAAAATATATATTTGAAGTATCCATCTCTATGAAACAAGAACCATTTGCTACTCCTTCTATAGGTTTTTCATCTGTTGATAAACCATAATACACCGTTGTATATGTTGCTACTTTATCTTGCCACTATAATTGTTCATTCGGCGTTATCATTTATCTAAATCCTCCTGTTATAATTATTTTTATTATATTTGACATTTCAACCTTCCTTTGTTCAAATAAAATAAAATTATGTGATTATAGAGTTGTTTTTCGCGCTTTATAATGTGAACTCTTTGTTTGAATGCAAGTTACCGCTGTCATCTCTCCGGGCGATATCAATTACTTTTGATAGGCTCATGATTCCTCCCTTATGTTGGTGCGGTTGTTGTTAACGTCGGAGCTGTTCCGCGCCATTGAAACACGAGTGGATATGCATAACCGGTTTTGTTAACAATAGTTATTACTCTACCAGATGCGGTGACTGAAAATCCGCTTTGCGTAGCCGGGAATACTGGAACAACGGCAATATCAGAGGATTCGTTGCAACTTATCATATACATCGACAGCTTAGAGTTATTAGTAGAGCCAATGAATATGACACCTGTAATTACTTCTCCCGAAGTAAATACTAAATATCTCGTTACGTTTGACGCAATACTGAAATACGATGCCTTTAATCCACTATATAACCCCATTAAAGTTTTTTCCTGCGCCGGTGTCCCTAGCGGCCTTTCTCCTGTTCCTGTTGCCATTTATTCTTCCTCCGCAGGCGCTTCGGTCTGCCCCATCCGATTGTCGATTTCCCGCTTGATGACTCGCCCCTCCAAATCCTCTATTTGGCAGGAAACGTAATCCAAGGCAGGGTCGCCTTTTCCGTGGGAATACGTGAACATAAATCCATAAAGCTGAAGCAGTGCTTCATCCTCGGTAGTTTTCGTGATGACGGCATTTTGCCATTTACCACTTTCGATTTCGTGGCGTTTCTGAATAATAAAATACATTTTTTATTCCTCCTTAATTTCCTTTGCGTACTAATAATACATTCGCAGTTGTTGCTGCCGTGCACGTCCCCGTTAATTTGAATGCCCCAGCTTCTGTAGTCCAAGAATATCCAGTAGTTATATACTCTGGATTGGCCCACTCAATTCTTGCTAAGACATGATTTTCTGAAATTTCATTGTTAGATATGCTCATTATCTGCGCATTAGAACCAGCACTCACAGTTTGTGTCGAATAACGAAGTATTCCTGTAGGCGGTTTCGCTGGAACAGCCGTACTTGGTAGCGTTGTTGATGTTGGAGAAGCAATAAACCACGCCTGTGGCGTATAACTACTACCATTTGCAGAAGTAGAATTAAGTACATCTATTGATACTCCATAACTTGAGCCAGAGCGCTTTCTCACATACAAAGAAAGTGTGGCAGTGCCGTTTTCCATCGTTTTTACATATTGAATGTCATTTATATGGTCGGTTCCGCCGGTTATGGAATGCCATCGCACAGATGCCTCGGAAGCAGTAGAAGAAGTTCTGATAAGATAAAAATTAAAAATACCGGTATAATAACTATAATCGCTAATTGCAAATAGTCCAAAATAGCCAGTATTTGTACTTAATGATACCTCTAGAACTTTATACCAGCCAGCGGCTCCAGTGAAAGTTTTGGCAGGGGCTAGACGCGTTGCGCGGTCCGCAGCATTGCCGACATAACTAATTACAGCATTTTCCGGTAAAGCAGATACCGGAGCAGAAGCCCCAGCTGTGTACCAAGGTATTGCTGTAGCATCAATCCAATTAACAAAAGAGGTACTTGCTAAACATTGGAATTTGGTGTCATATGTACCTGATGTTACTTTTCTGAAATAAAGCTCACACTTACCTGTTGAACCATCTACGGTGTATGCAAAAGATGCAAGATAATAACCATTAAGTGCTATCCATTGAGGTTCGCATTCAATATTAGAAGCCGATGTTCTTCTGAAATTTATTTTCACTATACCGGCGTATGCTTGGTAAGTATCCATTACTACGAGGACAAAATTCCGAGAGGAGTTGTTTGATGTTTCTATGGTAAAATCCATGATTTTATACCAACCGGATCCTCCGGTCAGGGTATGAAGACCCGCAAGCCGATTAGCGCGAAGGGCAGTTGATGTTGCAGGCAATGCTGCCGCTGCAAGGTCATAGGCTTGTTTTACTGCGGATGGCGTTGCAGCAAGGTCTGTCGAGGTACTGTCTATTGCCGAAGAAAGTTTTGTGTATCCATAGTTTGTAAGAGAAGCTTTTCCGCTTTTCCCGGTTACTACCCAACAAGAATAAGTTGTATTAAAAACAAATGTTACATAGTCCCCTGCAGCCCAATAATCAACTAGAACATTGTACGTTGATGAAGCGACACCAAACATCCTTATTGGATATGCGCCGATATCATTTACGTTCAATGTCGGGCTTGTAGCACTCTGGTCCGTAGTAAAATATACTCGAATTTCTGTCCCATCTGGTATATTGGTAGGAAAATTTGGAATTGTTACTGTTTTTGCTGCTGTAGCTGCTGCTGTATTACATACCCCCCAATAGTGCCCATAAATACCGGCAGCTATAGTATTTGCAGGAGGGGAAGCGACAGAAGTTGAAGATTGTCCAACGGCTTTCCAATAATCCGTTAAATCCAAAACAGAAGTCCCAACTGTTGAAGAAAGAACTTTGAATTGGAGAGTATAACCCGAAGCAGTTCCTTTATAGTAATAGAAGATAACCTTATCCGATGCTACTTCATAGCAAAGTCTTCTATAATCGGGAGGATAAGTCATCCAGTTTACTTTGCAATAACTGCCACTTGTAAAATAAACTGCTCTGAATATTCCAGCAGTATTGTTATTTGCTGTTTCCGTTATCAAGATTTCAATATCGAAATTTTGCAACGGAAGCTCAAGAAAGTCATACCATTTTCCGGCTCCATTGATACTATTTGACGATGCAAGACGTTTTGCCGCTGTAGCCACGCTGTTCACCGGCAAATACGAAGTGCTAATCTGATTTCCATTAGAATCATATTGTGCGCGTATTCCAGTAGATTTGTACCAATCATCAGATAGCGTTACTGCTTCATTTTTCCATGCGGTGCTGGGAATTGCATAATAGCTACCGTCTCTTATTGTGCTTGACAAGACGATAAATTGATATACGCCGCTCCCTGCGCCGCGCTTATTGATGTAAAATGTTACAGTCAATCCATCAATTGAAAAACGGATATCGTCTATAGCACCTGGATGCAGCCACATAATTTCCACTAATGTATTTGTAGTTGTTAAAGGATTTGTTGTTGCAGATATAGTAATATTTGCAATTCCGCATGGTGCAGAAAATGTATCTTTTATGAGCAACTGCACGAATATACCGCTCGCATAAGTAGCGGTTAATTCCAAAAATTTTTTCCACCCAGCAGAGCCGGTTACATTGTGTGTTACTTCTAAATGATTTGCTGCTTGGGCCGCGACTGCCGTTCCATTCACCGGCAAATACATATTTTGTATTCCGTTTGCCATTATCTCACCTCCTTATCCTTCAACTACATTGAGAAGCAAGAGATTCGCAGTCGTTGCGGTTGTGCATGTTCCTGTGAGTGTTATTGTCCCAGCGTCATTCGGATTTGTACCATCTGACGTTTCCCATGAGCAATCACTTTTTATATAGTCTGGATTTGAAAATTCAATCTTTGCCAACACAGATGCCGAAGTTATCATGTTATGGGAATATGATAGTATCTGCTGATTTGTTCCCGGAGAAACTGGCACATTGTATATCCATCTGTTTATTGCAGAATATAATGGTTTTAATGCTGTTGCGGGTGGGGTTTCAGCTACCAACGACTCCAACATATACGTTGATGGGTCGAGATAATCGCCGAGTGCATCCTGCGAGGTAAGAATAGTAAATACTGGATATCCACCGGAATCATGTTTATATACATAAAATGAAACAGTAGTAGAACTATCGATATTATATCGGAAATATGTAGTTTTTCCTGCAACTGAATACGGTATTTGCATACTACAGTTCATAGGAATAGAGCGTTCTTTATAAACAAATATATCCCCAATAAAATCAAAAGATGAGTTCGCTGCTCCATATTTGAAAGTAATTTTTGCCCTGCCGCTAGTACCAGGAATATTCACTTCTGCAAATTTGTACCAACCAGCAACTAATGAACCTGGATATACCTTTGTTGGGAATAAGGTATAAGAACTATGTGCCGTCTCAGTTTTCTTAAGATACGTTGTATCGATTTGGTCACCGTTAGCATCTGATACTGCATATTGAGCTTTGTTCTGTATTGTAGTAGTTATATCTACGGCGGATGAATCTGGCGTTTCGAGAACTGCCATCCAGCAAGAAGTGGTGTCCCAATAATTTCCATTTCGTGCATGAGAGGTTATTAGGGAAAAATTCGTATCGCCAACATCATTCGTTGCTTTATTATAATATAGTGTTATTTTATATCCATCTAGTTTATATTTTAACTTATTTGCGCTCATTGTGGTAGCGATATTATTAAAGTAAACCGTCGGTGAGCCATCAGACGTAAAATTGATATAAAAATTGATAATACCAATGTTATCAGATGCATATGTTTCTTTAATAATAAATGTCATTCCATAGCCACTATTATTTCCCGGAAGAGTAAATTCAAAGAATTTATACCACCCCGTAGAATCCAAGTGCGATATACGAACTATTCTTTGTGCCGCAACCGCCGTCCCATCAATCCTTAAAGCGCCAGCATCTTTAATATTATATTCGCTTCCATCTGGTAAAGTAATTTTGCTTATATCTGCCATTTACTTTACCCCCCTTTAACTTACTGTGATTGTCGCCGCCGTTCCGCTGAATGTGGGTTGAGAAACCGAACCGCTCGGAGTAACCGAACCATCTATCTATGCTTTTGTCCCTGTAAATGTTGAACTGACTGACCCAGACGGAGTTCCAGTTGTGGTTACATCATCTTCTGTTCCTGTAAATGAAGCAGTATATGTTGCAGGTACCGCAATATTTCCAGTTTCTAGTCTGACTCCTGTACCTGTGAATGCTGGAGCTGTTGCAGTATAACTTGCATCTCCTGTCTTAACTGTTGTATCCGATCCTTTTGTTGGTAAAGTTCCTTGACTCCAAGTTATTGCTAGATTTTCGCTAGTTACTGACATTCCTAATGATGGTAAAGTTCCAACATCAGTAATTGAATTAACTGTTGTCGTTGATCCCGCACTCGAAACACTAATAGTTGGTGCTGCAACACTTCCTGCAGGAGTATATGTTGCTTCTCCAGAAACCGCAGGACTAACTGCTGCGGTTTGATTTGAAGTTGTTGCAGTGGAAACACTAACGCTACCTGAAGGAGTAAATTTTCCAGTTGATGACATTGAACTTCCAGTAAAGCTTGACGATACACTTCCTTTTGGTTCATAATTACCACTAACATTATCTGCTATTGTGAATGAAACATTTGAAGAAGATCCAGTAAATGATGGCTACGAAACTGTTCCCGCGGGAGTATAGCTTGCGCTCGCTGTATCTTTATAAGCTAAATCTCCTAAACCAGTTAAATCGCCTAATTCGGTCCAGATTGATCCATCAAATAAAAATTCTTTATGTTCATATACTACTAAATTACCTTTTTTAGCATTATAACTATCGCCATTAATCAAAATTGGATTAGTTGATGCTCCATCGGTTAATGGTGTAGTAGTTACGCCTATATATACAATATTACTTGCTATTGCTTCTCTTGCATACGCATCTTTTATATCGTATGTAGTTCCACTAGGCAAAGTAATACGAGAAATTTCAGGATTTGCCAATTAATTACACATCCTTTACTCCATTAATTTTTTGAAAAAATCAAATTTTCTATATCTATTTCATCCATATAACAAGTTACTTTATTATTCCAACTATCTCTTTCTTGCTGCGTTATATGGATAATGTGATTATTAATATGATCCCACAATTCTATTTCAACCTACTGATTGATAAATGGAAGATCAATTAAATATGATGTTCCATCTCCTACTTTTATTGAAGGAACTGGATATCTATTACCGTGACCATCATTGATATATCTATGATTAGAATAAACATAAAGTGCTTTTCTTTCAGAAATAATTGTTCTAGCTGCATTCCAATTTTCTTCGGTATCATAATATACAGGAGAACATACTTGCATAATATTATTTACAGCATTTATTATTGCAGCGTAAACAGCAGAAGACATTACAGGTTGATTTAAATCTGGTGCTACCTATGTAACTGGTAGCACCCATTCTACATCATAATCTTTTACTGATATTTTAGTCAATAAAGATCCAGGTGATCCTCCAGGAGGTATTCCATTTTCTGCGGGATACAGTACATTCATCTCTGCATCAAAAGTCATCTAATTAGTAGGATTAAATAATATATTAAAATTAGATTGATTATTTGGATTAAACATTGCATTGAAATTAGGTGTATTTAAAAAATCAATCTTAAACATATTCGATGACTCCATTTTTTAATATCTTCCCTACTGATGCTGTTATTACATTTGATGCATCTGCTTGCCCATTTTCTCTTACATATCTGATTTGCATTTCGACTAGCATTCCATCATTTAATTTCAAAGTATCTTCCTATGTTAAATTTGTAGAAATTGTATGTTCAGTTATTACAACATCTTCTCCAGTTTTCTCAATTAGAATTTCTCCACCCTAAGCATAAGTGATAAATACAGTTGCTCCAGTTAAATCAACATTTACTTTGAATGTATTTACTGGGGTAGACCCTCTTCTCCAACCTTCAGGAACTATCATTCATCTTCACCACCTGATTAATCAGTATCATAATAATATCTAGATAATACTATATTCACATCATTTAACTAAGCAGAATCCTCTGATGTTTCATAAATAACTTTAGTCCAATAATAACCTGAACCGTCTTTATACTATTCAATAGTTACGGCATCATCTGATGAAATTCCAATATAATGATGTAAATCATTTATATCGTTTACCTTCTAAAATTTAATTGTACCTTCATAAGACCCTATATCCGAACTATCGAGCAATAATCGATAGACATACTCCGTCTAATAATCATAATTATAAACGATTTGTCCGGCATAATAATTATTTTGTGAATCCCATGATAAATTAATTAATCTATCTAAAACTGGAGGTCGTTGTTCTAATTCTGAAGTTTCATAAAGAATAAAATCTGTTGAAATATCTCCATCATCTGAATCTGCATAAATGATAAAATTGATATAATCATCTTCACTCTATAACTAATAAATAACTAAAGGAGAATACTCATCAGGATTTTCAATAGCGGAACTTGTACCGGCATCTGCTGGAATAGTACCATAATACCACTATATACCATCCGCGTCATATCTTGGTCCTCTTAAAAATACTATGTCTTCATAAACCTAATCATTAATTCTTAAAGCATATTTATGATTAAAATCGATTGGAAAATTCATATTTTCAAGCTATCCAAAATACCCATTCTTTGTTTGATCAAAATGAAGTTCTAAACTTCCTCTATATAAAGTTCTTGGAGATAACTCATAATTCCAAATATCTCCTGATGTTCTATTTCGTAATACTATGGTATCACTAAATGTTCCATCTTGAATATTTCCTTTCTAAGGAATATAAGAATCTTCAAATAAACATTTTGTCATATAAGTCAGAGGAGGAGCATATATTGGAGAGGGAGGCTAATAACTATCAAAATATACATCCTAACCAAAAGAAACAACAGATTTATGTAGTGACGTAATATCATTTTTCACATATAATGGTTCATATAAATCTTTTTCTGTAAAATCATGTGAAACATTTACATCATGAGCCCAATATTCCAAAGGTTGTTCAAACCAAAAATAATGGTTATTATTAGTTGTAGAACATTTATATGACAACTCATTATCGTTATATCTAACATAAAGTTTACAAGGCTCAGTCATTTTTTCTGATCTATAAATATCCCGAATACTATCAATATATTCGCTAGTGTATCCTAATGATATATATATCGGAGAACCTCTAGTAATAGACGGCATAGAAGGAATCGGTTGATGAACTGGGTAAGCATCATTGTTTTGCTGAATAGGAACATATATAATATTCTGATTTAAAGGATCTCTTCTTAAATCCTGAATTCTCCACCAGATTATTCTTGAATAACCATCACCCATGAACCCAAAATCAGCTGATTCATAACATCTACCAGGTAACACCAATATTAAATTATATTCGTATTCATTGATTATCATAGGAATCTCTATATAATCTACAGGATTAAATAAATCAAGTTTGTATGTAGTTTTTTCTCCTTCAGAAGGGACTAGCATTAAATCATTCTGTTTTAATTTAGTATTAAATAAATTTATATTATCGGAAGAATATTTAACTACTGCCATTCACTTATTCTCCTTCCTACTCGTCATTGTATTCATAGATATAAAAAGCAGCGACTTTTTCTTTACATTCAAAATCTACCCAAATGTCTCCACCAGGCCCAGCGCTCCACATACGAAAAGCTATAGGATTCTAATCTGTAATAGGAGATGGACACTCATCAGGATCATCTCCCCAGCCAAAAGTAAAATAAACTCCAGTATATGATCCAGGTTCATCGTACTATCTAATAATTGTAATTTTACCAGTACTTACAATATATGAATCTGAATTTCGAATTCTTGCTTTAACTAAGTAAGTTTTATCGGCATCAACCCAATTATGGAACCATAAAAAATTGGTCCAGAGTAAAATATGGTAACCGCCTTCTATCTACTCCCATGCATTACCAGGAAATTCACTCCAATGAATTTTTAAATTTGGATAATAATAATAAGGTATAATCATGCCGGATGCTCTATGCTTGAAATAAATCACATCCCCTGACTATGGAAAATATTTATCCTCTAATAAAAATTTCGACTGATGATACTCTACTGGTTCAAGATACCGACGCCAACTTTTGAGAAAAGCGTTATTAGCTGGACCAAAAGAAATAACATCTTTTCTTAATCTCTAATCTCCATTAATTAAAACGTATAAGGGTTCAAAATAATCTTCTGAAGAATAATATTCTGTTACATTATCTAGTGTTCCTGCATAATTCTGTAGTAAGGGTGTAAATGGCTATTTAAATAAAATAAAAGAGTTCTAATTAACTAAATTAAAATCTATTAGATTAGTATCTACAGATAAATAAATTTTAGCAGATTCTGAAAACTGAAAAAAATTATGATAATAAGGAGAGACTTGTTTACAAAGAGTAACGTAGACAAAAGAAGCATCCTAAAAAGTATCCATGAAACTGAGACCTTTAGGCACTATTCTACTAGAGTGTATAACTAATGGTATCCGTAAAGAATTATTTGTGATATATGCATGATAATTATCAACATATGACTATGCAATTTCAATCACTGGCATATAACAAAAGTCCTCAAATGCATCCTCTTCATAAGGCATCATATAATTATTATACCGTAACATTACATGAGTATAACCCTAAAGCAGTATGTCTTCTACATTGATTATACATTCAAACCATACTACAAGCTCATTACCTGAAGAACTCGGTACAGAATCTGAAAATAAATTATTCCATTCCAAATCATAAGCATAAAATTCACCAAAACTCTTATTACCAAATATTGGAATTAGTGGGCTATTTTTTGCAACTAAATTATTATGCATTATATTTATATTATTATACCTTACAATAGCCATTAATCGGAAGCAACTCCTTTATATTCTGTGTCAATGTCTGGTACAATCGTATTGTATCCATCAAATCCATCATAATCTCGTAAGTTAAGCCATGCTTTTAATTCTTGAATGGTATACATTTTTCTTCTAATTAAATTACCGTCAGGTCCTTGATTATCTTTTATATTAACACATCCAAATCTAGTAGCTTCCGTTAACTCAACCTAAATAACTTGATTTAATTCATTTCTTACAATATCAGTAATAATAGCAATAATTTCTGGTCTACCATATGAAAGATCTGATTGAGATGAAACAAAAATATCCCCTAATTTTATATCGTTAACATAAAAATTAATATCCTAATTTTCGATTGGAACGCTTAATTCAGGAAAATCTTCTACGACATCGAGATCACCAGAAAATTTTGATGTTAGAAATACATAAGCATCTACACCGTCACCAAAATACTAACTTCTACAGTTTTCAGTTCCAAAAACAAATCTAACTAAATCTACTGGTTCATTCCATCCATAAAACGGATATACTTTATCATCTGTAGGATCTACATAGGTAATAGCATCTTCATTACCAATTATAGATAAAAACTATTCAGGTAATAATAATGAATCTAGCCCTTTATGATATGGATATACCGGATCTACATCATAGGAAATAATATTAGCAGTCCATGGCATTCCTTTATACGTTTTTCCTGCTTTAAATTTTCCATTTATGATAAAGTTACCAAAATTATTAGTAACTTCAATTGGATCTGTTGAAGTATCAATTTGACGATAAAAATTATCGCTCGAATTTGTTAAAGGCATAGGTCTGTCATAATCTATTGCAGGAGTCCATTCAATATCAGAACACATTCTACATTTTTTTATGATATTTAATTGAGTTTCGTTTTCAGGTACTGTATGAAGTCCTAACTATCTTGCTTCCTTTTCAAGATGAGTTAGACTTGAAGTATTTAAATTCGGTCTGCATACCATAGATATCGTACTTATTGATGGAAGATAATGAGATAAATTATTTGTGTTTGTATAAACATTAGTTTCTTGTAGTTCATATTCCATAATTGGAGAATATTGAAAATGACCTGAGGTCTATTTCAAATAGTTTTCAAATAAGGACGGAGTTGTAATAACTGTGATAGTATAATTATATGGAGGATCAGCCACACGATCTAATGGATCATAATCCTCATTTAAAGTAACTTTAATATCTTTAACTATAGCAGCATGAGTTATGTTTCTATACTGATAACCAGGAAACATTGTTGCTACTGGAAATTTAAATTGATTTTCTATACCCATCTATTCAGAAAAGAAAATAATATCTCCTTTTTGAATAGAATTAAATTTTCTTTCGGGCTGATTTAAAGTTGGAATTGAATCCACTCGCCATCCTTTATCAATCATCCATTTCGCTAGTAGTCCACATTCATTAAATAAGCTAGTAGAATCTTTGATAGATGTTGCTGTTTCTAAAGTGGTTCCTGTAAATCTATCAGTGTAAATTGACCATCTATAATCCAAATCCTCATATGCATTTATAGCCCATGGGTACTAAGAAGTGTTTGCTTTCCAATGAATATCTTTAATAATCCCGGTTGCTTCGTTTTCAAAGGATTCTTCAATCAATTCTTGATAAAACGGAAATCTCCAGTCACAAGAATAAGGAGTATTATCGAAGCAATATCCTCTTAAACATGCTTGTATCAATGTGGAAGCATCTATATTAAAATTATCTAATTCAGGATTTTTATATGTACACTAAGTCTATAAAAATGTAGGTTGATTAATAACATAAATGCTTTGAGCTTTTACATAGCTCTCTGCAAGATTAACAAAATCATTTACGTTGTATATATTATTTTTATTTAATGGGTGAGGATTAGACTAACTCTTTGGTTTTCGTAAAATATTTAAATTCTAATTTACAAAATCAACCTAAGAAGAACTTAATGCTGCTCCTGCTGAAGTAAATCTAAGTTTGAAGTAATCCCATTCCATTAAACCATCAGTTTTACCTTGATGTTCATTTACAATATAAATCTATTTATCCTTAGACTTTAAATTAATTGATTCATGATTTCCTAAAAGATTATTATAAACTCTTAATTCAATATCAATGCCTTTCCAAGCATCACCCATGTTAATAAATTGCAATGCTAGATTACCTTCATTTAAAGGAATTTTTATAGAATCAGTATAATCATGACTATCATCATATGTCACAATAACATCGTTCAAGCTCTTGTAGACTTCCGTATAATCCTACTGAACTAATTTAAACATTTGTTCAGTACTTGCTGATTCTGCTGCCTCTAATTGCGATACCGATAAGAAAGTGGAAAGATACTAAAACTACATATATGAAATATAAGTAGTCTCAGAATCGCTGTATTCTTCATCTTCGGACTCATTTCTATCTCCACTACACACAGAAATAATTATTGAATCAAATGGACGCTTTTCATTCCACCTAATTCTTTTATATGTTCCGTATTCATAATCCTCCGAAAAATAACCTTCAACAGCATTTTCCATAAGAAGTAATGTTTTAAAATCTGAATTAAATAAAGGATTTGAACTCATTAAATCATCTATATCTATTTCATTACGATTACAAGTCATATAAGAAATTGGAAATCTATAATAATTATTCCACCTCCATACATCATTGTCATCAAAAATATATTCAGGAAAAGATATTAAATAATCAAAATCAGAATCTACATCGATAACACAATATGCATATTCAAACTAATCTGGATCTTCGGGGTCTTCGTTCATGTATGTCCATGAAACAGAGTCTGTATCTAATTTTTTTACATCAGAAACTGAACTATACTAAGTTAGCAAATTTTGATAATTGACATTTTGCATAACATGCTCTATTCCTGAAGCAATTAATCCTCCAGAAGACCGATCCTAGCAAGGGTACCAGTAATTAATATCAAAAGATCCTGCTGGAGTCGGGGTCTGTTTCGTACAATACCAAACAGTATAATCAAAAACAACACATGCTCCAGCTTGATATCCATTTGATGGATAATACGGTATTGTGATCCAATCAAATAAGTGGCTACCTATAAAATTTGCAAAGAATGAATCAGATATTTCTCCTGAGTTCGGATCTCCATCAATCATGCGCCAATAATCCGGGTTGAAAGGACCTGTTATTGAATAATTATCGTACTCGTTCTCCGGCTGATAAGTACAAAAATATAAATGACCATCATAATCGCAAAAACAACCATACCAATAATCACTTTCTTCATCATAATCTGCTGCTAACTATGGTATATTATATGTTCCTGCTAAACTAGGAAATTTTAAAGATTTTAAAATTTTATCGGGCATTGATTAATCACCCTTTCTTTGGACGTCCTCTTTTAACATCCGGACGTCTTAATTCTAATTTTCTATTTAATTGATCTTCAGGAATTATTATCGTGAATGTATATTTTTGTTCCGGATGTTTCATTACCCAATTCTTTGGACTTTCTTTTATCTAATATTTTAAATTATGAAAATCTGCTACTTCTTTAGCTGGATTGAATTCTTCTTCTGTTTCCCCATAAACTATAATATTTCCATCACTATCTGCATTGATTGGATCATATCTTTGCTTTAAAGATAATTGAGGAGTCACATATCTTTTTATTACTTTACTTGCTCCTAAATCTCTTTCTTTAGATAATGTATCATATATTAGAGTCCATAAATCAACTTCTTCCGCTTCTTCCGTTCCTAATTCATCCCAAGATAATTTTGATTTATCTTCTTCGTTTAAATTTTCATCGAGATAATCGGAATATTTTTTCCAGTACCAATCATCATTTTCAATATATCCATACCGATCAATTGATATTAATTGATTATTTAATTTATCTGTTTTATATCCTTTACTTACATCCCTTACGGTTAATTTAGTCTAAGGTACAATATCAAAATCATAATATCTATCTAAAATATCATTTACCGAATCCTAAAAATGTTCCAATTCATTTTTAGTAAAAGGTTCTTGCGCAACCCAATATAAATAAGTATATCCATCATCTTCAATAAAATTTGCTTCTTTATATCTTAATGAATATGGAATTGCTTTATCTATCTATCTAATAATTTTTAATTGATCTTTATATGATCCAAGATCGTTTGCTGCTAAATCTGATTCATTTAATGATTCATCAAAATCTACGTCTTCTTCTACTTCAATACTATCTACGTAACTCTTTAAATTATCTAATGGAATATCTTCTTCCTCTTGATCCGCAGTATCATGCCATTCTGCTTTTGAATTACTTACCCAAGCATTTACATATCTCTCTGCTTCATCTGGAGACATTCCAAATTCATCACTTACAAGTTCCACCATTTCAACTGGATCAAAAGAATCAGAATGATCTAAAAAATCAAATATATATTCCTGTAAAGAATAATTACCATCACGGGGATTGGTTAATGGAGAATCATCATCAAATAATGATTCATCTAATGTTATTTTTGCTTCTTCTGGTTCTTTGGGTGTTGGTTGCTTCTCTGCTCCAAGAAAGGGTTTCTCTTTAATTATTTCTTCAACAGGCTTTATAATATCTTCTACTGCTTTATCTGCTTCTACAGAATCTATATAAGCATCTGACATTGTTGGAGACATTTCAGTTACTGCATTTAAATCATCATTATGTACTACTTTATCTAAGTTTGGCATATTCTCATTTAATTTCTAAATTTTCATTTAATAACCTCTATCGTTTATTCTATAGTTTCCTATAATTGTTTTTCTCCTTCAATTTCTCCTTTTTCTATGTTCTGTACGTTTGGAGAAATCTAAAGAAGTATTTGTTGTAATTGACCAATATGTGTATTTTCTTCAGCTACTATATCTTGAATTACTGGAATCATATCAGAATTATTTCCTAAATTTGCAATTAGTTCATTATATTCTGCTATTGTATCCCATTCTGAATTAATTGCTTTAATAATTAAATTTGATACTCCAGTATCAGTTCCAGGATTCGGAGTTTCTTTTGAACTACTTTCAACATCAATAACTGAAAAATTAGCTTCTGCTTCAGGAACAATTACTTCAACTACATCATCAAATAAGTCTTCATTCAAAACTAATTTTTTCATTTTCATATTCCTTTTTATTTATATAAATTTAGCAGAATAATTTAATTATATTTATTATCCACTTATTTTCTTAAATTATTTTTAATCTTCCTAACCCATAAAAATTACTTTATCTTCATCTGCAATATACGGTAAATCCAATTTATCTATAAAATGATCAATATCCTAATCAAAAGTATCCCGCTGAATCTATTTTTTATTAAACGAACCAGTAGAGGAATTAAAAATATAAATAACAATATCTTCAGGAATCTAGATATTTTTTAACAATCTTTTATAATGAATATATCTATGAATTAATTCTGCATCTTCATATGTATCAGCAGCAATATAAATTACATTACTATTAACATTGTTTTTTGGATTTCCATCAATATGATGTTGAATAAAATATTTAGAATCTTCCTCTTCAAAATCTCGTTTTAAAATTTTCAAATTATTACATTTAAGATTACGAGCCGACTCTTCAACCAATCTAAATTTCATAAAAACACCTTAACCATATATCTTCGAATACTTATTAGCCCACCTGTTTATTTTCTTTGCATCAACTTGTGGATACTCTTGCATTATACTCTAGATATACCATTGAGGAACTTCTTTACCATGAGTCTTACAAAGCTATTTCACAGCTTTCATTACTTCTCTGTTAATATTACTTGAATCAGCTTCTTGTAAAGACTCACCTTTATACCCATTTGCAAACATTGCTTTTCTCTAAGCATCAGCTGCTTTCTTCGTATTAAATTTACCATGAGTTCCTTCTTTACCTTTATTGACCCATTTATTTCCTTGTTTTACCGTATCTTCTTGTATTAAATCTTCATTCTTATTCTTCTGAAGTTTAGTGCATCCTTCAAATACATTCTAACCAATATCAACTTTTCTATTTGGAATAGTAAGATGCTCTAAATTACTACAACCTTTAAATGCTTCATCTTCAATTGTATGAATAGTTTCAGGTAGAGACACATCAGTTAAACCTGTACAATTCATAAATGCTTTTCTACCAATTATAATTGGATTTCTCTTGAAAGAGATTGATTTTAAATTTGGACAATTCATAAATGCTCCGGATGGAACACTTTCCAAATCAAAAATTACAGAGTCCACATTCTCTATTGTCTTGGCTCTTTTGTCTCTGTCTTCATATAAAAATTTCTAATCATAAACAAAATCTTTTTGCCGATATTGTTCGGGATTTTCTTGTTTATCTTGATATTCTCTTTGTTTATCATAAATAGGATCTTGAGCCCTTTTCTTTGCATCTCTTTTTGCTCTTAAATCATCAAGAACTCCTTCTTTTAAACTTTCATTATATCTTAATAAATAACCTGAAAGTTTATCTGTATTATATGCAACCGAAGCGCTTTCATCCCACATATCTTTTAACTATAAAGATAATTCCTTATCATATTGATATATCTAATTAATTATTTCTATGGCTTCTTCTTTATCTCCAGCATTAAATATTGCTCTTGAAAATGTTTCTAATTCTTTTCTATTTAATCCTTCTTCGAATGTTTGTTTTGCAAAATATTCTCCGGCTTCTTCTTCGTCTTTACTTACATTTCCCATTACTTTCATTAAACGAATTGCTTGTTTCGTAGTCATTGGACCAAATTCTTTTTCATATTCTTTTAAAGAATTTTCATCCCAAAACTCAATGATTTCCATTCCGCCTTCTTTATAATGTTCTTTTGCTAATGCTACTAATTCATCATAAGTAAGATTATCATTAGATTCAAGTAATGGCTTTATCTTTGCATCCACTTTATTATACCATTCTAAATAAGAATCCATATCTACTGGTACTATTTCTGGATGATTTGATTCTATAAATGCTATTAGATTTTCTGAGGATTTATCATTGACCTAATTTAATGCTTCTGTAATTATTGATTCATCGAAATCTATATCGGTTTCATCAGACCAATCAGCTTCTGCCATTTGATCTTCCTCTTCATAATCATCATCTTCAAAATCTTCAGGAGCACCTTCCTACCATTTTTTATAAGCTATATCAAATGCTGGTTCTCCCGCATGCTTTAAACAAAGATTCTTAATTTCTTCCTCTATTTTATCCTCATCAGGAAAATACTTATTAATAATATCATTAAATAATTCGAAAGCATCTGTCCAATCAGAAATATTTAAATCTTCATTTTTCCTATCGGGATCTTTGCTATCAAGATATGCTTTTACTGCATCTGGATCATTTGTAGTATCTACTAACTTTTTTAATTCTTGTTTTTCTTCTGGTGTTAATTGATGTTGAATATTTTCATATAAACTTCTTAAATCATGAAATCTTTTATCGTTATCTATACAATAATGATCTAATTTATTTAGAGCTTCCCTTAAATTTTCCACCCTATATTCTCCTTCTCTATCAGGATCATCAAAATTATAACTAGGATCATCATTCATTATATGTCTCTCACTTTTTACATCTATTCTATCTTGATGTTTTGGTAATACTTTCTTTTTATGATTTGATGCATCAACTAATCTATTAAGCATTGCATTTAACTGAGCATCAGTATATTTATCAAAATTATAATGTTTTCCAAATTCGGTTATCCTAGCTATTAAACTTTCTCTATCATAAGATTCAGCCATACCATTCATTCCAGCTGCACTGCTTAGATTGGAATCTCCTGAACTCGCTTTATTAAACATATCTATATTATGCTCTACATTTCCTGCATCTGGATTTAATTTCGGAGGTAATGATTTTTTATATTTCTTCTTATTTATTTCATTATTATTTCCAATATAATTTCTCATGTATCAATCCTCTAATAATTCTGCTAATTCATCTTTACTTACTACTTTTAATTTATTTGGAATACTATTCTACTTTAATGTAATTTCAGTCTCCGGATAAATATTTATTAAATCAGATTTTAAGGAATAGTAAATATAATTCTATATTGTATTAGGCCAATCAATTTGATTCTCATTTATTTCTCCAACTACTATAAAATCTAAATCATTAAAATTACTAGTATTATCAAAAAATAAATCAGGATCTATTGTCCAATTTATTCCAAGATTTCCTGGAGTTAAATCAACTTGTTCTACTGAATCTGCTTTTAACCCTCTAAATACTATTAATGGAAATTCTAAATCATTTACATATTGTTCTAATGCTTCCCAATCAAAATCATCCATTAATGATAATTTACTGTCTATCATTCTTTCTGCTGCATTTTTATTTGGTATAGTTTTATATACTGCATCTTTAAATGCATCTTCTATAAACTATCTATCTTTATATGCTTCTACTAATTTAAATTTCATTTTTAGTCCTCTGCGTATTTCTATTCAAATTGTTTATTATCAACTGTATCCATTACATCATCTTCAAAATATTCATTAAAGAAAAACACACATCTTGAATCATTAAAGTAATAAGTAAATAAATATGGAATTTCCTCCGCATCCGATTTAATTTCAGTAAAAAATAATCTTTGTATTACCTTTTCCGTATCCAAATCATCGGGTACATCAAAATCAAAAGATGCTAAAAGTTCCTTTAATCCATCTAAATCTTTCTAATTAACATAATCCTATATTGCCCAACCAAGTTCATCGGCTTCTACTAATGACTTTGATAAAATTCTTCTGGATACCTAAAAGTTCATATATCTATCATCTAATGAATAAAATTGTAAATAAATAAGTTTTTCAGATTGATTTATTTTATATTTTAATTCCTTTAATCTCTTTTTAAATTGTGCCTTAAATGCATTATAACTACATTCTTGTAATTCTTCAATAGATAAAACATGATTTTTATCTCGTTTATTAATAATACCCATCCATTCCTAAGCTACATTCTTGTTATCAAAAATTGCTTTCTATACTCTTATGGATGGAATCTCAGATGGATCCTCAATAAACCACCATTTTAAAGAGTTGTCCATTTTAATTAACCATTCCGCAGGAATTAAATAATTACAATATTCAGAAACCCCTAATTCATCTAAAATAGAATCTACAATAAATTGAGGATCTGAATTTAATTTCTTCTCGTTAAAAAATTCTTGAAGTTCAGGCCACTTCGAGATAATATCTTCATACTCAAGCATTTCCTCTTCATTTGGATTATTAATATCAGGATTAGTTCCTGCTGCTGAATACTGCTATGATTCAAAATGAAGCTAATATTTATATTTTCCATCTTTAGAAATTATAATATAATATTCTCCACCATACTTATCTTTATAATAATCAAAATACTATCTGGTTCTGGAATCAGCAGTACACCATCCGCTACCTTTTCCAAGAGCACAAGATGCTTCATAAGTTTCAGGAATATAAATATCAAAATTAGCAGTACTTCCTACGTGCTTTGCTCCTGAAATATCTTTTCTTAATTTTCTTTCTTTTTGTCTATCAGTTAATTCTACTTCTGCTAATGCTTGGTATAAATCATCAGGCGTCTTGTAAAAATTAATGTCTTTATTTCTTAAATTTGATTTTTTCTCAATGAAATCTTTTAATAAATCTTTTACTGATGCATCTACATGAATTCCTGCTACAGACTAGGAATACTTACCATAATCATAAATATTTCCCTTCAAAAACTAATTCAATAACCAAATACCGAAATCACCTGTTGTTGTGCCACCTTCATGATAAGTAGGATCAAAATTCAAAATAAAATTAAAAGTAGACTATGCTCGTCCTTTTACTTCTTCCTCTGATTGCCAAGGCTGTTTATTCGTAATAAGAAAATCTTCTAATTTAGATTTATACTAATCAAATGTTTTCTATAAATTTTTACCTTCAGTTAATATTTCTTCTTCTAACTTAAATTTCATTATATCACCTATTAAATTTCGGGACCATGACTATCTTTAAATGATGCTGAATCTTCTATATCTATCAATAACTATTCCTCTGCATCTTCAATATAATCTTGAATTATGTCTCTAAATTCATTTATTCCTAATAAATCATAGATATTCATTGTTGATGTGATTGTATCCATCACTATTTCTGCTAGATAACTTTCATCCGCATCTTTCATTTCATTCTATGTTGCTTCATTACAAAATCCATTTTCAATTAGGATTTCTGCAATATTTTCTAAACCAAATTCTTCTACTAATTTATCATATATTTCATATGGATCTAATTCAAGATCATATCCGTATAATTCAGGATCCTTTGGAGCATATGTATAACCCACTGATTCTGTTAATCTAAATTTCATTATTTCATCTCCTTATAAATAAAAAAGGATAATGACACCATAATCATTATCCTTCCTTTTAGTGCCTAATTTAATTTAGCACCAATCTCTCTATATTTATTTACAAGAATAAAAAATTTTAAAATTCAGAATCTTCGATAACTGGATCATAAAGATCAAATTGCATTACATTATGAATTTCTATTTTCCTTTCTTCGTCATCATAATCAATTACTTGAAGTTTATATCCTTCTGAATGAAGCATTTCAAAAATCTTGTGAAGATCTTCTTTAATAGAGTCGAAGACTTCGTCTCTTCGATAAATTAATTCCTCTTCTATATTTTTATAAGTAGTTCTTAATTCATTAGTAGTCTTTTCTTTATAAACCACTGTGCTATCAGGTATTTCCATTATCATGTTCCTTCCTGAATTTTCTAGGAGGCTTAGGAAATCTAAACCAATTACTTGGAATCTATACACATAAAGATCCATCATCGTTTCTATGAATAATATTTACATAATCAGGATACTACTTCTTCCACTTTTCAATTTGAGTAATATATGATTTTCTTGCAGTAGATATTAGTATCTAATCGTCACCATGAATAAAATCAATTCCAGTTTCAATTATTCTTTTCATTATTTCAACTCCGACACATCAGGAATTTCTTTCCAAAAATTATCTTCTTTAAGACTATAATAATCCTCGGGTTCTGTTGCTGTCCACCAACAGTATTCTACTAGATGTACATCACGCATCTTAATATTTGGAATAATCAATCTAAAAGTGTCATAATACTTGACGCATTCACTTGGGAAAAGATGTCTGGTTTTACCCCACCAGCCTTCATTCTCCTCATCTACTTCCAGAATAAAATCAAGATATACATTACCACCGCTAGTACACATGATATCAAAATATCCAGGTTTATATCCCATGATGTCTTTATGCTTCAATTCAAATTCATCATAATCAAAATCAGGAATATATTTTTTAATAGGAACTCGAAGTACTTTTTCTCGTCTATATTCACTCATTTATTTCTTCTCCTTCAAGAAATTATACATTTCTTCAATAGTATCCATCATTGGATATCTTTCCATGGAGCAACTATTTCTTGCAAATTCCTTTTTTACCATATCTACATACATAGAAGCCGAAGTCATTTCTTCTTGCCCATCATCACCCATATAAAATAGATCCCAATCTTCATCGGACATCTTCAAAATATTCTTAACGTCCAACTGCTTGATTGCCAGGTTATCAAAACTAATTGTATTGAAACATTTGAGTTTTGTCATAACAGGAAGCATTGATTTCAACCATTCAATGTTCTTATCAATATCCCCCCCATGAAGGTTATACAGTTTTTCGCCTCTGCGAACTCTTTTATAACCAAGAATAAGAATCTTCAAATCTTTATTCGCTAATTTCTTAAAATCTTCGGCAGTAAACATACCTGCAATAATATGAATTACTGCATTAGGAAATTTAGAAACCTCAGAAATAAAAGTATCTGTCGGATTTGTCAAAGAAATTCCAAGACCATAAATCAGTTCCTGATCACAAAACTTCTTAATCAAAGAAACATTCTTCATAAAATGATCTTGATTTATTGTCATAGAAGGAATAAGCTGATGATCTTTACATTTCAAAAGGAACTCTTCAAGATCTGGATGTTCAAGAGGATTTCCTCCTCCAATAGCAAGTTCAGTATATGGATGAAGCTTATCAATAAAGCAAGGACTTAAAATGTCTCCATGAACTCCATCCGGCTTAGAATCCTCATGACACATAAGACATCCTTTATCACATTTATTAGTTATCTTAATATCCATACTTTCGACAGTCTCGGGCTCAAAGAAATCCAAATTATTTTCTCGAATCTTGGTACCATCATCAAAAATACTTACTTTATAATTCCCGTTTATATAACTTCCAATAAGATTCATTACCTTATACCTCCTCATGCCACAACATATTCTTTCCAAAGATTTTCGACTTCTTCGGAAGCTTCCTTGTAATATTCTTCCCGTTCCTCAAAGTCCCAATGCTCGGTGAAGTAACCACGGAACACAATGTTTCCAGTCGGCTTCCAACCATTGTAGGAGCAAAGCTCTTCGCTAATGCCGAGGTCATTGTAATCCCTCAGGGAATTGTGGATCTCCTCATAATCATTATCAAAAACAGTAGATCCACAATCAATCTTACCGTCCTTTTCAACTTCAAGATTGAAGCCACAAACATATCCAGGGATAACTCCATGAAACTCACAGTCATTAGTGATTTCCCAAGTCTTGACACTACGCTCCAGGAACTCTTTCATCGTAATAACATTAGTCTTCATTTTATTATCTCCTTTATTTATTTTATGCTTTAATTATAAAGGATCTCAAAAGAAAAATCAACTATTATTTAATTCTTGATTACTTTATTTTCAAACTTCTTATATGCATCAAGATACCATTCTTCTTTATCGCCATTATAAGTTAATTCATAATACATACCATCAAATAAAGAAGAAGATAGAAGATATTTCCAATTCTGAAGTGCTTTGCATTTCCATACAATATATACTTCAAATTCAGGAACTCCATCAGTTGCATCCAGATGTTCTACAATATATTTATCTACCATTTTAATTGCTATATCATCCATTTTAAATTACCTCATTATCTATATCCATACCATCCAAAAGCTACCATCTTATCTCCGCTTGGAGTAGTAAATTTTCTATCATACCACTCAAGACACTCTTCATAATCGAAAGTTTGATAACAAGCTTTTGCCTCCTTAATTTCAGCATATTCATCTTCATTTTCATCTGCGTACTCATCAAGATGAATAAGTTCTCTTTCTTTCATTGGGATATCTTTTTCTGTAATTAGAGTACCATTCCAATAGTCATAATATAATTGACCTTTTTTCCATGCATCAAATTCTTCCTGAGTACAAATACAAATTGAATGAGTAGAAGAAGAATTAGTTTCGAATACTCCGGATCTAATTACTTTCATATTAATTCTCCTTAACCATCGTATCCATACCAACCAAAGATATGAATCTTATCTCCATGCTTGGAAGTATATTCTTCATCAAAGATTTCCATATCAATTCTAGAATAATAATCATAGTACTTGATATATCTCCAATCATCGTCTTCAAGTTCCTGATCACTTGGCATTGGAACAATCTTTTCATAATCTCTATCGAGAACCATTTCACCATCAACCCATTTCTTATACTCTTCATCAGTACAAATAATCAATGAATGAGTACTTGAGCTATTAGTTTCAAATGTTCCATATCTAATTGTCTTCATATTTATTTATCTCCTTTTTAATGATTATCATTATCTATAATTAAAAGAATATTTCTATTTAAAAGAAAATCTTCTAAGGATAAAGTACCATGTATCCATGCTCCTCGATGTCCACTTAGAAAATCCTTAATACTATGAAATCCTTCGTAACTCTGATGGTCAATATATCCATTAAAGTAATCTACATAGATACCACTGCATTCAGGAATTAATTCTTTAATATAATTATTCAGGCGCTGATAATCTTCAACATCTTCTAATTGAGCTCTTAGATCATCATCATTCGCTTCCGAATACCAACCATCAATATTATTCACTTCACAAATTAATGTGATCAAATAAGATAATTTATTAAGTGGATCATTAAACCATTCTGGTCCCCATCCAAATTCTTCACAACTCACATGAAGAAATCCATCAGTTAAAACATATAATTTTAATTCAGTTATGGATTTTTCAGTTTCAGGATCTCTGTCCAATTTTACTGATACATTATGAGTAGATGAACTATTTGTTTCAAATACGCATTCTCGAATTTTCTACATAACTATCACTCCATGTTGTAGGATCTGTATAAGTACATACTCTTACATCTTCTACTGATTCTAATTTACCTAACTTAAATGCTTCTTTTATCATATCGAGTGGTTTAGAAAAATTTCCAACCCTATACCACTCACCTTCTACCTTCTTTTCTAATGTATATGTCATGCTGCCTTCTTCTTTCTCCAAACTTCCGGATGCTGATAAAGTTCAATAATATTATCAATCTTAATCTTAAGAATCTTAGTGCTAAATCCTCCGTCCTTCTTAAAATACGAAGGAATAACCATATCCTTAAAATTATTCATTACTACTTCTTCATCATTCAGATAATACTTATATTCCACTCTAGTATAAGTATTCAGAGACATCGGATACAGATTCAGATAATAACTACCGGTATTAGAATTATAACTAATATAATTCTTCTTTTCCCAAGACCAATTAGAAGGCTTATCGGATTTCTTTTCGGAAGGAGTTACGCCATTAATCTTCATATAACGAACTCCAGTACGACTCGTAGTATAAACAGTCTTGATAATCTTATAACCCATATTCTTATATTCGGCCTTCAAAGGAACTTCCACGGAATACTTAATCCGGAAAAAGCTACCAGGATGAATATCCTCCAAAACCTTCTTCAACTCATTAATTTTCATCTTTATGTCCTCCTTAATAACATTTAATTAATTAATATATTTAATTTTATTTAATATAATAAAATTTATTATTTAATGGATTTAATTAACTAACTTCATTAGTATTATACCGAATTATTTTTTAAAGATCAACTATTAATTTTAACTTTCTTAAAATTCTTTTTCTGAAATATCCCATTTAATATACTCAGGATGATCCTTTAAAATCCAATTATCTATTAGGTTATTCAGCTCGGCCCCACAAGAATTACATAGAACAATGCGTTCAAGTTTACATCTACGATGCCAGGTCGCCTGACCAGTCAGATGAGAAAGATTAATTGCAACAGGACTCATGTAAATTGGAGTACCGCACTTATTACAAATACCATACGTTTTAAGAGGTCTAGAATTAGTTTTAATGGACTTTTTTTCTTCTGGAGTACTTACATTACCTTCCATGCTATCGACGGTTTTTGGGGCGTTTTCTTCGATACGTTTTTCAATTTTTTCTTCTTCTTTCTGAACAGTTTGAAACAAATTAATCTTAGGCTTATTTTTACTGCCCTTCGGACGTCCTCTTCCCATCTTACATAACCCCCTCAAATGGATTTCCCATAAACATTCTTTCCATCATTTCTCTTACTGCATTTCCGGCATCATCTTTTGTCCATGTATCTTCTCGTTCTTCTATCTTAAATTCTACATCTATTCCCTGATTGAATTTCATGGCAGTTGCTACCCCATCAGATACTTCTTTTACATACTCCTTAAGATATTCCCCTGCCATTTCTTTTTTATTATTATCTCTTAAAAAAGAATTTGAAGGAATAGATATATGAATAATTACCTTAGCTGATTCCTCATCTACATCTGTTCCTATCATTAGAACTCCTTGATAAGCCCAAATTAAATAAACAAGAGTATCAGCAATCTTAACCTTATCCATATTTATTCCTCCAAATTTATCTACAATTAAATTATATTAAATTATTCTTGGTAAATCAACTATCAATATGCTTTTCCTTTAGCCATTTTTCAATACATCCAGTACATTTTTCCTGTTTATTACACCATTCCTTTTCCTTTTCCTGAACATATTCACAAACAGCATCAAGAAAATAAAATTCAAAAGTTTCAGGGTCCATTTGATTAATAATATCTCTACCAGTTGGAGCTTTCTGCTTTAGATAATAATTTACTTGAATACCATTTAAAGCACATCCGAGCTTTTTACTTTTATGCTGAATGAATGGATAAATACCAATAATACAAAGTTCATGCTCACATGCTTTACATTCTGCACATTTCATTATTTATCCCTCCTTACCTCACCATAGAATACATATTATCCAGCATCTGATGACCAACCATAATCTTCGACCAATTATTGGCCTGATAAGTTTCAGTCATCCGTGCAGGCTGCACATGAGAAACAAAATCGCTAACAGCATTAAGAGCTCCCCAAGCAGTACCCTTAAACTTAGCAATATCAGCCATATCATAGCAATTAAACAAATTCTGCTTCATAGCATCTACATTCCGAATCTTGCGCTCGGAAGTCTCGGCGTTTACAGGAAACATATTATCAATCAGTTCCTCAAGCACATAGCTTTCAACTTTGGTATCGACCAAAATTTGAGCTTCCTCATTCAGAGCCTTCATATAATCCTGAGCCATTCCAAGCGTCTGACGAGCCTCTTCCATCTTAAAAGTAATATCACCAACATGCTTTGTAGTCCAAGAACGCTTCGCCGTCTTAAGTGCCAGATTCAATGTGTTGGAACACCAGACACGCACAGGAGTCATGCAAATCTTAATGCTTCCGCTGCCATCATGAGTGTTCATAAAGCATACATACGGATCAACCTCATCTCCAAGAATTTCCTGTTCAGGCATCCGAGCCAGAAGCCAAACCTGCTTACCACCCCTAAAGCATCCGGCAGTTTCATATCTCACTTCCACATCAGGATTCTTCAGAAGTTCATCCGTAAAAGCAAAAGCTTCATGATTCTGAACGAGCTGATAACGCTTGGTTACCATACCCAGCACCTCATCATTATCAGTACGAGTATTTGCAATAAATCCAGGAATCTCATGACCTTTACCGTCATAAATCGGACGACCTTCGACTTCCCAATTCAGTCCAGCGAGCTTAATAGCATCTGCACTGGTCGGAGCTTCCTTGACCTCAGTACCCAGTCCGCTCCAAGGCATATTCCTTACATACATCATCGTGTCAGCAAACATTTTTCTGTCCTCCATTTATTTATTATTTACAAATATAATTATAATTGTTTTATCTCAAAAAATCAACTATTATTTAATTTCATTTTTATGATTCCAAAGATATTCTCTAAATGCATCCCAATTTAATTTTACCTGATCATATATATCAATTTTCATATTATTACATTTTTCTGGATGAATTAATGCAGTTATTACAGTTTCCATTTCTGCTTTACTCCAATAGTAATATCTTAAACTGGAATCTATCTTATCCCAAAATTCCTTTTCATTTAATGTTTTCTTATATTTATTAAATGCATCTTTTACATCTTCCATAAAAGCAGAATGCTTAAATATATTTATTATTACTATTTTCTATGCATTGAAATCTTCATAGAATACATTCCATATTAGCATTACTTATTATTTTCCTCATTATAAATTTCAAAATAAAATTTTATTGGCTTTTCATTTTCTATTACGTTACCGTAAATTAATCCAATTTTATAAATATAATTACTTTTTAACTTCTTTGGAATATCATAAATATATTCTCTAAATAATTCTAATGTATGAGCACGTTTATAATGATTACAAGATCTACATGATGGCATTAAATTTGAAAAATCGTCACTTCCACTATCTTCTTTATTCCAGGCATGTAATGGTTTAAAATGATCTACCTACATATCTTTGTATTCTATTTTTCTTCCGCAATATGCGCAATGACCATTATATTTATTATATACCTACATTCTTTTTTCTTTACTTATAGCCATTTCTTTTTCCTCTTGAATAATCTCTCAGAAAAGGTTCTGATTTTTCTACTTCCTCAGATGGTTTCTTTCCGATGTATTGCGTTGGCACATCGTTATACCCAAATTCGCAAATATTGCACACGCTATTAAAGCTATATCTATCTACGTTGCGACAAGATTTACACCAATCCATCATTCCGCACCCTCCTTGTCGGCAGGAATAATTACAGGAGCATTTGCAAGCACACAATCAATACAATTTTCATATTTATGAAACTCATTTTTACATCCGTGGCAGCATTCTCGTTCCATCGAATCCAAGTCAGTCAGTCGTCCATGGTCAGGGACGGGAATGGCATGATAATGTACCCACCCAACCTTTTTATCCCACACAGTCACAAGATTATTGCTATATACTCTGACATCCAATACCATTCCAGGCTCCGGCATCTCCATGCCGGGGATATAGATACCACTCATTTCAATTCCTCCTTATCTGCCGAGAGGATGGTCGGCACTTTATCCCGAATAGTAGTATAGTGCAGCGTCCTATTCATGTGAGGTGTGAATGTATGAAGGACAGCGTTTCGCTCTATCAGGTCGCTATGGTCAGGTACGGGGATGGCGGTTGCACCGATGTGAAAGCCGTGCAAATCAAGCACTTCTCCATCTGGCTGAATACGAATTATGACTTCGCACCCATCAACATTTATCGGCATTTCTATGCCACTGATATATACTCCTGCCATTATTCAACTCCATGCACTAGTTCATAATCATTAATTGTTTTATTCACTACTTTTAGTTGTTCTTTATATTCTTCAATCTTTTTTATCAACCACAATCTATCCTGTAGTGAATCCTCATAACAGTTTTTACTGCAACAAAGAGTTTCATCCTCTTCGGTGATATTCATTAGATCCCTTAATTTAACTATGGCTCTAAGATAAGAATTACATGAAGTAAATGTCGGAATAATTTGTTCATATATTCCTTCCTTTACTTTTTTCATTTTTAATTCATGAGTTCCATCTTTATTTACTATAGGAAATGTAATATATTCCCCTTTACATTTCTTATCAAACTTCTTATATTCTTCTTCAAATAGAGCTTGATTAGATTTTAATTCTTCCGCTGGTATCCAAGGATTACTTGCATCATCCTGAAGTTGAAGAAGTCTGTCGTATTCTTCATAATACTGATAAATCAATTGTTTATATTCTTCGTATTTAATTGTACCATTCGACATCATTTCGTTCATAATTATTTCCCTCACACGCTTCATAGATTGCAGACATGCATTGATCACAAAATGCTTGATTTATTTCATATGGATAAAACGTCTTAATATCAATATCAAATCTATCTAGAAGTTCAATAAATGCTTCAATCATATCAGCAGAATTTTCCAGTAACATAGATCTGTTCTTATCTTTGACTTCAACATCACCTAGAGTACATGAATTATAATTTGTACAGCCATAACAAGAAATAGTTCTGTTAGCACAAAGTCTTAAATCTTTTATAAGTTCCTGTACTGTCATATTTAAATCTCCGCACTCATGATTTCAATTTCATGAATGAATGTCTTAAATTTATTATCATCTCTATTGTAGAATTGCATTCTACGAGCTTTTGCATTTTCTGCAGCTTCATAAGAACCAAAACCAAAAAGGAACAAATAGTTTTCAGAAGGAGTCATGAGTGTTCCAATCGGAGATTCTCTTTTACCATAATATTCAATTCTGGTAGGCCACTGATGCGGATTAGTAGCAGTAGGAGTAGTAGTAACCTTCAAAAAATACTTAATCATCTTTATTCTCCTTTTTAATATGTTTATCTTTACGCTTGAAAGATCCTTTACCTTTTTTAGGAGGAATAGAATAACCATGACGCTTGAACTTAAAATACTCCTGAAGTTCCCCAGGAGACTTTTTAAACATCTTCTTATCCATTTCTGTTCCTCCTTATATATTTACATTAAATAAAATCTTTAACGCTCATTCCAGGAGCATTCCAAGGACAACAAGACCCATAATCACCTTCATAAGCAGACCGAATACCATATTTCTTATTCAGAGCTTCTTCAGTTGCAGAAAGGTCCATCATCAATTCGTAATACAGAAACTTATCATTAAACGTCAAAGTATTAAGAAAATTTCGGGCAATCTCAATACGTTCCATGCTATAAGCACGATCCACAAAATCCTTGAGCTCTTTCGCAGAATACTTCTTCATCTCGTTGTCCTCCATATCATTTATTTCAATTATTATTATAATGGAAAAACAACAAAAAATCAACTAACGATTAAATTATTCTTCAATAGTTAGTTGATACTCCACCTTAGTATTTCATGTGCCTTCTCTATAACTTCATCGCTAGTTAAATATTGTCCGTGATAATAAAATTTTTCTTTTGGCTTTTCATATTTATCAGAATCCAGAGTTGAAAATATATTCATGAGATCTTCTCCGCTGATATATTTTGAATAATGAATATTATCTGTAATGGTAGGTTCAGAAATTGTAGTTGCAGTTTTATTTTCTGTCTTGGTATATCTATCATCAAGAGATTTTAAATAGAATATAAACCATGGAATAACGACCATTATCCAAGTTATAATATTTATAATAAAATAAATTACCAAAAGTCTAACAAGCATTTTATTTCACCTTTTCAAATTTAGGACAATGAGGTTCATATACTTCAGTCATATATAAATTAGATACTTCGCATTCCGGCAGCCACCACCAATATCCTTTTACTTCCTTTAGCATAGCTCCAATTCGTCTTTTACAATACCAACATTGTCCTACATTATTGAATTCAAATTTTTTAATACCTTTAAATTCATCCATTGTTACTTTCCTTTTAAAAAATAGTATCAGGAGAAAGCATACGCTTCAGATATTCATAACTATTCTTTACTTTACAAATTCCACCATTAGATAGAAGAATTTCTGCAAACTTTCCTCTATCCATATCTTCCTGATCTGTAGTACTGATAGAAATAATATTATCAAGATTAATAAGAATCTTCTTTTCTCGCGCAGTAGTTACTTCAAGAAATTTCATTAGTAAATATCCCCCTCTTTCAGTTCACCGTCTTCAAATGTAAGATTTATAGTAACTCTACCTTTATTAAAATTTTCTGGAAGCTTTTCATAAAGTCTATAATCAAATTGATCCATCCTAATAAGAAGCTCCACAATAAATTCCAGATCACTCATTTTATTTTATCTCCTTTCAATTCAACTGAAGATGATTAGTTCTAGCATTCTGAATCTTATTATAAGGATTGAAGTTCAAGCCTTCTTCATATCCTTTATTCTGATAAGTCTGATTAAGATTAAATCTGGTATTATATGCTTCGCTCTTGAAGCCTTTCTTCATGGTTTCCAGAACTTCATTCGGAGTAACCATAACCAAAGCATATTCCTGATGCTCATCATTCTGTTTCTTCAGTGCTTCTCGAATACCTCTTGCATATCCATAAGCATAGGACTCTGCCAAGTCTCTACGAGTAACACCATCTCTATGCATATTCCTCTTGATTACATCTTCATATCCACTTCTAATGCAATCAAATGCATATTCATAAATCTTAGAACAGATTTGCCAGTCTTCTTCAAATCCAACAAATCCAATCTTATGCATCCGGCTACCCTGCATCTTAGTATAATAACTACGGCAGCAGTAATAATCCGCAATCGTCTGAGAAAGGGTAACTGCAAACTTATACTTTGTCTTACTAACTTCGACCGTGCAGGTTTTCTTAACTACGGTCATGTTCGGAGTCTTAACACATTCTTCGGGACAGAGCTTATGCTGGGCCATCAGCTCACGAGCTCTCAGAAGAGCCAACTTAGCTTCATTTTCATTGGGACTATCTGCAAGAGCCAGAAGCTTAGCAATCTTATCACGAATATCCATGATTAACCCTTCAAATTTTTCTTAACAGGAGAAACTAAGTCATTTAGAATTTCAACTACATGAATAATTTCTTCCCAATCCCTCAGCTGGTCAAAAGCATAGTAGTCTGTTCCATCTTCATCGGTAAATCCTGCGAGGTGCGGAACCATCATTATATTACTAACAACATTCATAGCCCAAGCTACATCATTGAAATCATCTTTATGAAGACAACCATTTTTCCAACGCACTGAAATTTCCTCCTTCATTTATTATACTTTAATTATAAGGGATAAATTGAAATAAATCAACTATTATTTAATTCTTAAGAATTAAGAGTCAATTTTAATTCATTAAATTCAAAATCATGAAATCCATTTACATATTCATAATTCTTATTTATGGTATCATAACAATCTCGAAATAGAAAGCAGTGCACAAATCTTTCTATAAGTTTTCATAATTTATTCCTTTCACCAATTATAAATTTCTTCTTCTTCAAAAAATCCATAGTCTTCAAGAATAGTAGTTCTGTACTTGTATGCATCAACCATGATGCTACCAGTACCTAGACCTTTAAGTTTATTCTTAAACTTTCGTCTTTTCTTGAGAACATCTTTCATTATTTTTACTAACTGCATCAACGTATCAGGATTTCTAGTAATCTCTATTTCATGATAAAGATCCAGCAAAGCATTGTCATAATATTTAACCATTGTTTTAAGTTCATCGTTTTCAACCTTACAGAATTTATACTTACTGATATCTTCATGTCTACAATACTCAAAATATTTCTTAGCCTTACTGAGACTAGTAAAATGAGGAGGTCCTTTAATGGGTTCACCAGTTTCACGATTAATAACTTGATATCTCATTATTTTCCTCCTCCCATTCAAATCCAGATATCCTATCAATAGAAATATCATCATTCTCAAAGATTGGTCTAAGATAGCTTTTTTGTTCAGAAGTAAGATGTTGTGTCCAATTAATTATATATTCATGAGCTCCAAGAAGAGACCTAGTTATATGAGCCCAACCATGATTATATAATCTATCATCATCATGAATCATTCTATCTTCAACATTATCATAAACTGGATATTTCAGTTTATCTGCAATTTCTTTTGCAACGAATAAATGATCCATTAGATTACATTTAATAAATTCTCCAGTAGGGGAAAGCCAGCCAAGGTCCATGGTCAATTATCTTCCCCCTTAAAAAATGTAAAGAAAGGAATTTCCATAATATCGAGAGCATCTTCGTCAAGTTCGATTCCCATCCATTTTAAGCTACCATTGACGTTAGGATTCAGAAGAAAATCCAGATAATAAGGATACTCAGGATTATTCCAATATCCAATAAGTTCTTCAACAAAGAGTTCTGCTTCAGTACGAGTAGGAAGAGCAATAAGATTCCACTCTACAGAATCTTCATATTCTCCGGTATGATAAGTAACAATATACATCTTCTTCATTTAATTAATCCTCCTTGATATTATTCTGAATTGCAAAACACTCTTTGAAATATTCCAGCATTTCAAGAGAAAAACGAGAAGCAAAATGCTCCAAAGTTTCTCCAAAAAAGTGATAACCATGATCGTTAAGCCAACGAACGATTTTCATTTTCTTTTCCATTTTGCTGCCTCCAATTTCTATTTACAATATAATTATAATTGATATATCTGAAAAAATCAACTATCAATAAAAATATCCTGAGTAACTTTTGCTACTCAGGATACATAATCATCCCACTACTTAGGATAAAGTTCATCCTTGACTATTCCAAGTTTCCACATATCTTTAAAGTAATTATATTCGTCTCCATCTACAATTACTACATAATGTGGATTTGTAATAAATTCTTCAAGAGTAAAATTATGTTGTTCCATCCAACTTTGTAGATATGCTTCATCCGTTCCTACTGATGGATGTTTTACCCAAAAATATTCTTTTTCAGGTTTTCCTTCTGCTACCCATTCCCGATATCTATCTTCTTCATATTTATATTCAAATTCAGATACTCTGATAATTTCTGGATTTAATTTCTTAATCAGTTTAATTAATTCTTCTCTTAGTTCCTGGTCATATTCGGTACAAGCATAAGCGTATCTAATTTTATCTTCCATCGTATAAAGAATCTGAAACGGAGATCTGCCAAAATACAACCCACCATATTTACTAAGATAAAGTACTCCATCTTCAATCATATGATTAGGAATTTCATTTTTCATATAAGAATAAACTTCTGTATATGCTTTCGGAGCAATTACAAGACTATGACTAGAACTACTATTAGTTTCAAATGTTCCTGTACGAATTTGAATCATACTTCTGCTTCTCCTTTTTTCATCATATCTTCTACTGCTTGTTCACATATACCATCAAGATAATGATTAATAGCATTGATAACGCTATCATGCTTTCTAATTAGTCTTTCATTCTCTTGAAATTCAGCAAGAAGTTCTATAAATTCTCCACTTAAATCTTCTCTTGAAAGGATCTTATTCTCTTGATTGATCATTTCAAGAAATTTACTATAGAGTTCTCCTTGATTTCTTTCCATTTTATTTCTAGCAGCTTTTAATAGCCACATGGCACTAGCAAGAGTTGTTGGTTCAATCATTAAATGCCATCCTTCCATTTTCTAAACTCTTTTTCCCATTCCCAATATTCTTTGACATTGAAAGTATCAAGAATAATCTTATGTCCACAAACCGGACATTTAATATATATTTGAATCCAATGAGATGTATCCACTTTAATATCTGCGGGATAATATCCAAGAGTAGTTCCACAATGAGTACAGAAGGATTCTTTTTCATGAATGTGTCTCTCTTCAATGATTCTCATAACTATTCTCCTTTATCCTACTGGCCCAACATAATTACAATTAATAAATTGTAATTCTTTATCTTTTACACAAAAAAGATTATATACATACCAAATATAAACATCTTCATCTTTTATATAATCATGATTATTGCAAAAAGATTCTTTTGTATTATAATTAGTCGCGATCATGGATCTAAGCATACATCTAATGTCATATTCATTATCAGGTGGATCAATCAACTGAATAACTGCTGCATTAACATCATGCTTGAGGTAGACTTCATATTCAACAAGATAATACTTTCTACTCATTACACGTCCTCTCCACATCTTCGCTTGATTTCACATTCAATTTCATAATATCTATGATAAGCATCCTCTTCTGCCTTTGGAGACCAACGAACATAATCAGATCTAATGGTCATATCATGAGCATATTCTGCGGCATAGATATACTCCTCCAAAAGATCATCAATAGACATGGTAGATAATTCTTTATTCATTTTACTTCCCTCCAGTCATTATGTTCAATAATAGCTCTCATATTCTGAACACCTACAGGATTCATAGAATGAATATGGAAGAAATATCCAGTATCAACCATACCAGACTCTTCAAGCCAATCAAGAATCTTAATAAAATCTCCACCATCATTATGATAAGTACCACTATCATGATCCAAATCAATCAGAATGGTTTCTGCATTATAACTTCTATCATACATTCTAATTGCAGTAATAGCTTCTTTAGTGGATCTGCACCAGAGCCAACCAGAATTATCAAATGTATAATCAGGTTCATTCTCAGGAGGCTCCCTCATATCATCAATCCAAAGCTTAAACTGAGTCATTTTCTTATCCTCCATAATTTTTATTTATATCTATATTATAAAGGAAAAAGGAATAAAAATCAACTATTGATTAATATTCCTTTGGACTAGCAATTACATATTTATCTTGTTCCGCGAGTTGATCTGCAACTTCTGCAATATTTAATGCAATACGATAAAGTATTTCTGCATTCATACCTAACTTTGGATTTTTATTTAAATGTTCTATAGTTTCATTTCTGCAACTAAAACCTTCTGAATTATAAAATCTATCTAATTCATTTGAGGCATATTTCATTAGTGCTACTCTGCAGGAAGGTTCTCCTCCACGAGGTTCATAATTAACCATTGGACAATTTAAACAAATTCCTGGTTCAGTATCATGAATATTACAGTTTCTTAATGCAAATATTAGTTTATCCATTTCAGTCATTATATTTTCTCCTCTGTTGAAATAATGGTAGGAAGATTATAAAGTGCTGTCATAAATTCAACAGTTAGTAAATTATCAATCTCAGGAAAAGCTTGAATCAATTTAAAAACATCATGTTTTTCAATTAGATTCCCATGTGATGGTACGGAAATGGCCCCTCCCTCATATGCGTTTTGTGGATTTGCTGAAACATAATAAGCTTTTCCGTCAGGACGAATAACGATGAAGTCACCATCTTTCGGCATTTCCATGCCCTTAATCAGTATACTCATTCGTCCTCCTTCGATTGCTCTAGATATCTAACTTCTTTTCCAGTAGCTTTTGCATACTGTATTTCAGATCTTGTGCTGGAACCAATATATCCATCAACATTGATTACAAAAATCTCATCTGCCATGTCAATTTTTCTCTTATGCATATCATCAAGCATTTCTTTTGTTCCTTCAGTCCAAACCTCTTTGTCACCAGAATGTCCAAAAAGACCAACACTGATTACAATGTTTCCCTCCAGCGTCAAACGCTTTTGAGATTCAAGAAAAGCGTCCTTAAATCGAGTGCTTCCACAAAGTGTAATGACCTTATACTTACCGACCATAACTTTCCTCCTTCGGTGGTACTCGATTGTTCAGCAATTCGCGAACGCAATCATCATGCGCTTCGATGTACTCCCATCCGCGGTCGCCTGGATAGGCATACCACTCACGCTTGATTTTATATCTTGTGTAGGGCTTTGCCATAAGCGATTTCCCACATAAATCACAACATCTAATAACGCTCATGTTTCCTCCTTTGGCGACTCCGGCTCATACTTTGGGCATTTATCACCGACTCTAAGCGGATATTTGCCGCAACAGTAGTAATGATTACCGTCCATTTTTACTGACATGGTTTTTCGGTTTTGGCAGGTTTGACACTCAGGAGATAATTCATCCCAATGCCCGTGACTCCACAATCTGCGAATGTGTGGTTGCTCTTCATAATGACTCATGTTTCCTCCTTCGGCGGCTTTGTTTGGCCTTGGTATTGTCTCATTTTACGTGGATCTAGCTCGTCCCCGTTCCACAAACTTCGATATTCAGAGTTCATGCAACGTCCAGCTACGCAGGTTCCATAAGGACTTTTTACTATGCAAGGAAACGGACATTTGGTTATCATGCTTCCTCCTTCGGCGGCTCCGGGAGCGGCAACATTTGAATCGTCTTTGGGTTAATTTCTACCTGTATGTTTCCGATTGTCTCATCTTTCGGAATTGGAATCTCATTTGGGATAACAAAATGGTGTAGATGTTTTCTGCTATCATTGTGGTGCATACAGAAATAAAAACCAGCCACAACCTCTCCGTTATCCTTCCGTTTTGCTTGGATCATGTGCGGCTTGCTCAGTTCCTCTATGGCATCGGCGGCTTCCATAACCATAGGGGCTTTGTCATATTTCTTCCGCAACAGGCTTACCAGGTCTTCATACATCGTCCGTCCCTCCGTTCATCTTCGCTCCACAAGATGGGCAGTAATCTGATTTATTCCAAAATGATTTTTTACAAATAGTGCATTGAAAAGCATCGGATAGAATTATTACTCCGTTGTAAGAACCACTTCCTTTTGAATACCTATGCCACTGCCCATGCCGCACTTCCACCACATCGGCAGGTGGCAAAGAACGTATTACCTCTTCAGGAACGGCAGAGACCAAATAAGGTTCATCATATTCTTGCCCAATATATCTGCGACAATGACGCAAAATCTCATCCATATCGAGATACATTTTCATTCGTCTTGACCTCCATCCATTTTTGCTCCACAATTGGAGCAATAAGAGAAATCAGATAATTGCCATTTATAATATCGTCTGTTTTTATCATCGCATAGACTACAACCATAGACTTTATCGTTTGACATAGGTTGTGCATCGCCTTTAACTATCCATCGACCATGCTGCACTGGGGCTACATCTGCGGCTGGTACTGCTTCTAAACAATTTTCAAATAGTTTATATCTAATCCAACATCCACTATCCCACTTCTGCATATCAGAATCTTTTTCAAATGCTTCTTCATACATTAATTTTCTAAGAGTTTCTTCATTAATATATTTAATCATTCTTTATTCCTCCATCTTTGCTCCGCAATTGGGACAATACTTTCCATGTTCCATACTATGCAAATCACACTCTGAACAAATCCAATCTCCTGCAAGTGGATCAAATGTCCATGTACCTTTTTGAATATCCTGTATTGGACAACTTTCTAATACTCCATCATAGATATCATCAAGACTCATTGGAGTTTTGGTAATACTTTGTTTATAATATTCAAAAGGACAAATATAAAAATCAAAATGATCATAATCTTCTTCTATATGATGAAGCAAAGGACAATCTAAACATCTATCGGGCTTCTTAAGATTTGGAATATTAATAATTATACTCAATGTCAACCTCTCCAATAATATTTAATTCTACTTCATATATCTTATATGAATTGACATTATGAAGTCTATTTAAAGAGTCATCTGCTGCTTCCTTACAATGCTTTAAACTTGTATAAATTTTAGCTAATCTAAGTTGATTGGAATAATTATTATATCCAGTCCAATAACAATCATTATTATATTTAATGACATATAAATGTTTTTTCTTATCCATTATATACTATCCTTTTCATTCTCCATCATAGAATTAGATATTTCTAATGCAGCTTTATCTAATTTACCATGCATCATTAATTCATATAAGACATAAAAATCTTTATGTAATTTCTCATCTGCTTTTGAATTATGAAGTAATCTAAGAATAGTTAATACTTCATTTCCATTAAGCATAACAAATGATTCTTTTTGAACAGAATCAATATATTTATAATACATTTATTTATTTTCCTTTTAATTATATAGATTTAAGATAATAAAGTCAACTATTAATTATCATCCTTATAACTATTTGAAGCATTAGCTAAAGCTGCGATTAATATTCCTAGAAATACTCCTACAAATAATCCAATAATAAACATAATTATCTTCATGTAGGAAAATCCTCTTTTTCAATATATCTATCAAATTCAGGAAATTCATCTTTAATATCGGGAAATATATCACGAATAAAAATATCTTTCTTATCCCAATCTGGAGCAATTTCATTTAATTCATCATATAACTTTTTAAAATCTTCATTGAAATCATTGACTGTTGTAAAAACATCCCAATGTAATTCTGCAGTTAATACTGCTTGAAGTAATGTTAGGTCTCCACAAGCATATCCTACCTCGCATATTTCTTTTAATGTCATTTAATATCTCCTTAAAAATAGATACATTGACTCATAATTTGACTTACAAGATTTCTGTCAGTGCAATCTTTCCAATAATTCCAAGTATATTTATGAGTTACATCTCCTGTGATATCATATACTTTATTATCTATTTCACAACCAAAATGATTTGCAACATAATCAATCATGATATGATCTCCATATCCATTATTAAATCTTTTATCAAGAATATGTGCAAACCAAGCACAACATCCTTCAGTAAATATTTTTATTGTTCCTTCATTTTGAAATCTTTTAATGAATCTTAGAACTTTATTTACTTCAAATAATTTGGAAGTGAAATCTTCAATAAATTCCTCTTTGAATATATCTTTATCCAAAGGAGCTTCTAATGCAATTAATGCTCTATCTATTCTAGAAGATAATTCAATATCATCTTCCATTAGAGCTCCACTCTTTGTATATTCTAGATCCTGTTTCAATTGTTCTAATTCAGTCATTGTCTTTTTCTCTTATTCTCCACAATTTATCTTCATGTTCTATTACTTCATATTTATCGAAAAACTCTACTACATTTACACTTTGATCTACTGTTACAATATATTCAGTATGCATTTTTGCACTTCGTTTATACATTATAACTGAACATACTAATGAGATTGCAAGAATACATCCAATTACAATAGTTGGAATATCATATACTTCATTCGCAACAATTCCAAAAAGAAAAGCTATAATAATAACTCCAAAAAGGATTATAGCAGCAAGCCAAACATCTGTATGCGTAACTACTTCTATAGTCTGTAAAATTTCAATGCCTTCCATCATACCCTAATCCTCTTTCCAGTAAATACATTGACTACCACAGCTCCTTCACCGAAAGCATTCCTCATTTCTCCTAGTTCTTCTTCAGTGTAGACATGATGTTCCATCTGCTTCCGATATTCTTCCAGAAATTTCTTAGTCTGAATATCTCTCTTAATCTTAGTAGCATCTCTGGAGATCTTACTTCTAAGATCATAAGGAGCATATTCCAATTTCTCCATACAATCATCGGGAAGATAATTACCACTAGACTTCCAACGAACTGCTCCATCCTCTTCGATAATCATTTCGTCTTTCTGATTATAAAGACGTTCTACTTCTTCGTGCGCATGCTTATACCAGAAATCTCCAAGAAGTCCATTCCATTCATTAGCAAAAGTATGAGGAACAATCATTGTAATTATCTCCTTTATTTATTAATAGTAATAATTATCCATTTGCTTATCACGCCACTCGTCATAAGCTCTATCAGGATCAGGTTCGTACTCCTCAGCTTCGGCTTCCTTCTTATAATACTTATCCATCCATTCGACCAAACATGAAGTACAAATCCTGACATCTTCAATTTCGTAATAGTCTTCACCAACGTAAATTTCTTCACCGCAGCAATCACAATGAAAAGCAACATTAGGCTCAGGAGGATCCATCGGAGGCTCAAATCTAAGAGTGTACATATCATTTACCCCTTTCATTTATTACAATATAATTATAATAGATTATATAGAAAAAATCAACTAAAAATAAAAATTGGACAGGAATTATTTTCCTGTCCATAATTTAATTTCCAGTACTTCCTAAACCGCCTCGATCTTTATCTTGCAGTTCATTCACAAAATCAAAACATACAGATTCTTGATTCTTGAATAGTCTAAATTGACAAATTCTAGTTCCTTTAGGAATCATTGTATCCTTCATAGCAAATGCAGGAAAATACCATTTATCATTTTTACCACAATAAGCATTATCAATAACACCAATGCTATTTGCTTGAAGTATCCCATGCTTCATAAAAGTAGATGATCTTGGACAAACAATTGCTTCATATCCTTCTGGAAGTTTCATAGCTACTCCAAGGGGAATTAACTTAAATTCAAATTGTTTTAATTCTACATCCTCTGCAGTAAAAAGATCAATCCAATCCCCTTTTTGGGTAGGTTCGCATCCGGGTTCAGCTTGAACATAAATAGTTACCATTATTTAATTCTCCTTCTCAGTTAATCTAAAATCTTTCCATTCCAATCAAATTCTTCATATCCTGTTTCTGAATGAATACAATCATAGCATTTTGTACCTTCATACATTTCACAATCTCCAAAGTTTAAATCCATACAAGATATTTCTGTACTCCAGAAATAAATATTTCCATCTTTATCTCTGCCTTCTTGAAAAGTTTCGTAGCATGGACATTCTTTTCCTTTACATTCAATATTATTTTTACAGCATTCACAAAGGCTCTCGCTATGTTCTATGAAATATATCAATAGTTTCTTAAAATTATCAAAAGTCAAATACTTCTAAATCTTTTCATCAGTCATAGGCATAATAACTCGTACTCCTAAAATATCCAGTATTCACATATATACTTGCAAAATATCTACTACCAAGATTACTGAAGTTACTTTGATATATCACTTCATCTGGTATATCAAATTCTCCATTTAATACTTCTAAGACATCATTAACGACATTATACCAATTACTACCAACTTCACTATAATATTTATAAGATTGAGATTCATAGGTATAAAGCTCTGTATATTGATTTTTCTTTACTAAATTTCCATATATAGTCTCTGGAAAACTTTTATGTTTCATTCTATTATATAATACACTAGCGGTCAATTTATGCATATAACTAGCATCAATATAAAAGCTCTCTCCTGGATTATTATATTCATCGTAATATGTAATTAAAACATTTCCAGTAATAGCTCCACATTCTCCATAAACCATAGTACAAAACATTCTAATTTCATCTAATGTATATCCTTCAGGAATTCTTAATTGCTGTTCTTCCGTAAAATATTTAGTATCATCATAATAATGATAAGTATTATAAGTTAATTTCTCGGCTTGTGCTTTTTGTTCTTCTTCTATTCTTTTATTTTCTTCTTCAATTTTCTTTTGTTCTAAATATTTTGCAAGTTTATAATCTTTATGTATATTATTATTTACAGTAACCAAATCTGCAATAAAACTTTTTGCATAATTAATATGATGTGTTTCATGAACAGTAATTTTAGGATCTATCCATCTAGTGTATTCATGATATTCTAATAGAAATGAATTATCTTTTTTTTTATTAAAAATAAATACACAAGCAATCATCATAATCGGAATGAAAAGCATAATATGGAATTTCTTAAAGATTTTCTTAATCATAGTTTTTTATTCCTCCTATTATTTATTATATTATAAATTAAAGCAAGGAATAAATCAACTATCTATTCCTTGCTTTAAAAATATAATTATGAGACTAATTACAAAACCAAGACTGGTGATCCCGGCGGGATTTGAACCCACGACTCCGCCGTGAAGGGGCGACGACTTAGACCACTTGTCGACGGGACCATATAACTTATTAAATAAATTGGCTATTTATCTAATAAGTTTTTGAGAAGGGAGGTAGTAATTCAATAAGGGGTTTTAGGAATAAACTCTAAAATAAATCATTTATTCCTTGGAGTGAGATAAGGGATTCGAACCCTCACCTTCAGTGTGGAAGACTGATATGCTAACCGTTAAACACTAATCCCACGTTGGTGCCGATAACAGGACTTGAACCTGCACGCTTTTCAGCATTTGCTCCTAAGACAAACGTGGCTACCAATTACACCATATCGACATTTGAAGTAAAGTAGCTATTACTTCTCAGCGTTGTTTTCAAAAGATTAAAGTCAATTTGAAATAACTTAAGCATTGACTTTGGTGGAGCATACCGGGTTCGAACCGGTGACATCTGAATTGCAAATCCAGTGCTCTCCCAACTGAGCTAATGCCCCATATTGATTTAATGATAAACTGCATAGCGGATGCAGGCGTATATCTTATAATATCATTAAATCATATTCATATAATCATTACCTCAGGACCAGCTTCTCACATATCCTGCATAGCTTCGGATAAGAAGTTTACCATTCTAAGAAGAATATACTTAACTTATCTATTCTCGGCGATCTTCATAATTATATGATTTTAATTAATCTTTATAATATCCAGACGCCGAAACTGGAATTATATCTTTTTCTAGAATTGATATTAGGACTATGTACGATTTCTCCTACCTAATTATAAAGATTAATTATTTGGTGAGTCTTAGGTTGTAGTTTACCCAGCCATAGTTGATACTTTTATAAAAACTATTCTACACCCAAGTGGTCACGACGACGGGACTTGAACCCGTGATCTCCTGCGTGACAGGCAGGCATGATAACCAACTTCACTACGTCGCGATAAATTTGTAGGATGTGTTTCTTCTGCCCTGTCCTACGCAAGACTCACTCTGGTTAACACCACCAGTAATTAGATTTATTTTTCATCGCCTAATTAACAACGATTATCTATTCTTGATGTATGCATCCATCCTGGGTTAATAGAACCCGCTGGTGCGTCCGGTGGGGCTTGAACCCACGACTTCCTGCTTATGGTCTATCATATATGTCTTGCACATATATCTTACATCTAAATATAGTGTATGCTTTTACTTTTAAGCTAATGATAGAAAGGCAGATACTCTACCAACTGAGTTACGGACGCATATGACTAAGTTTCATCCATTCATTGTGGATTACTTTACAATTAATACCGTTGTTGTCTTGGCCTTCGACACCCACGAATATCATTGTAGCACATCTCATTAATTGATCAAATTAATTATGTCACTCTTAGTCTTCTCGCTAGCCTTTGTGCTGAGACAAGATTCGAACTTGCATCACTTCAAACTAATGAAGCCTTCTAACCATTAAAATACCCAGCAATATTTATATTCCGCAATTAATTACTTTCGTCTTTGAAGGGTCATTGTAATAGTTCCTTTGCTATCCTTACTAGACTTCTTAATAATTTCATAGGTACTCAAGTCAACGGTCACAATCGGAAATCCTCCAACTGCACGAAGATTAACAAAGTACTCAGAATTTGAAGTCCAAGAATCATTCAAATCATGAATATCAGTAACCTTTTTATGATTAGAGAAATATACATCTCCACAAATCATAAACGAAATATCATCAATTTTCACATCATTATTAGGATATTCAGCAAAAAACGAACGAATTCCAATGCTAGGAACATTATCGCCATTGACATAATCATATGCCTGAGCAGCATAAACCGTAATAGTTTCCGTCTTATTCCAGAGCTCCAAGCAAGTATCTCTAAAGTTCATTTTTGCTTCCTCCATTAATTATTATTTACATTCTTATTATAATGGATTCTAAAGTAAAAATCAACTATTAATTAAAATTAATTAAGCTGTTCATCAAACTCCATTTAACTCCTGCTCGATTGCCAACAGCTTTTTAAACATCTCACATTTATGATGTCGCTCGCGTTCCATAACATATTGCAATTAGTTATAGTTATAACCGGAGCACTTAATTAATCTGGAGCTGGCGATAGGAGTCGAACCTACAACCTGCTGATTACAAATCAGCTGCTCTGCCATTGAGCCACACCAGCATTAAATATCTACTTTTTCTTCTTCTACTTTTGCTTTAATTACTGTAACTTCTGTTTCATTAATTCCATATCCAACAGTTTTATTTTCAGTATAAAGACAAACTCCTGCATAGTCTACATTAAAATATTTTGCAATAATTTTTGCAATATCTGTATCATTTAGTTCTCTATATACATTCATTATATATTACCTCTAAAAAATAATTAAATCCCCGGATGGACGCTATAGTCCCATCATTTCGTCCCACCCTTCCAGGCTGACGCAGATGCTAGCGAGTTTTCTACCTCGGGGATATGGTACGGAATGGGGGATTCGAACCCTCGGAGACCTCCTCGGTGTAAACGAGGCGCTCTAACCAGCTGAGCTAATTCCGTATAAAAATCAGGCTAAGTTTATTTGCTATATAGATTAGAACTCTTAGAAACTTTCTATATCCTATTTATTATTCCTGACTATTTAATAATATTCACTTTAGGAAGTCGATATTTAAGTTACCTCTAATGACCAAATAGAGTGGCCAGGTTTTTATCTTTCTTTGCGGGGTGTTATCAAACACTTCAACCTGAAAACCCACGTTTCTTCTCCTCAGACTGGAATAATTTAATTAAGAAAATATGTCGCGGAAAAGACAATCAACTTAATTATTAATAGTGAGGTAATTTCTACTAATAAGATTATTACCAACTACATTAGTAGGATCTAATCACTATTTGGCTCCCCCGGTAGGACTTGAACCTACGACTCCATGATTAACAGTCATGTGTTCTACCAACTGAACTACAAGGGCAAATACACTCTAGACACATATTTCATTAACATAATAAACGGCATGTTAGAATTATTTTGTTTGCTGTTTGTGTCTAATTACATACACTACACCAATAATACTATATACAAGACTCTTTATGTTACATTTATTCTAATTCTTTTTAAATCAATAATTATATTTATGTAATATATTTAGTTGCTGTAAGAGTCTTAATTTAAAACTTTATATTTACTAGATGCTATATTTTAGGTTTGATATATTAAAAGTATATTCCTTAAATAAATTTGATTTGCTGTATGCATCTAATTATGGCGTCGGCAGAGGGACTCGAACCCCCAAAGGTTTTTAAGCCTCGACAGTTTTCAAGACTGCGTCCTCATCCAGCCGGATTACCGACATAATTGCTAATCTATTTTAATTTAGATTAGCTTCGAAGTTATGGAGCTTATCCACTACGGCATTATACTCAGTCATCGACCTAGTAAGATAATCTTCCATCTCATTCAACCAATTAGTTGCAATTCGTACTTCCTCACGAGCTTCGGCAACTTTCTTCTGAGCACGCTGATAACGCTTCCATGCAACCTTTTCATCACACCTCAGAGTTGCAAGCACTCGTCCAGTTTCAATATCAAACTTATCATTAGGACTACACTTTGCAATTCCTCGAACATCCTTACCAGCATACTTACTAAGAACAATTACCTTCTTCGGAGTTTCCTCATTGTCAACAATGTACCTGTACCTGTTACTCATCTTTTAGTCATCCTTTCAAAAATTATTTTCTTCTTTATTATAATATCTTATTTTTAAAAAATCAACTATCTTTTTCTTCAATATAAAATCTAGTGGTATAATAAGTTCCACAATGCTCGCATTTACCTTCTCCATATCGTAATTCAAAACTTGCTCCACATTTTTTACATACAATAGGACGAGCTTCAACAACTTCACATCTTAAAGCATAAATTTTTCCTCTAAGATTAATTTTACTAATATAACCATCAATATGTTCCATTATTATTCCTCACTAAATTATTGGCGCAGTAACTAGGATTCGAACCAAGACGTCTTTTGAACTACTGACGGTTTAGCAAACCGCTGCCTTACCAATTAGGCTTATTACTGCAAATGTTTATTCTTTCTAATTCAGGCCCCGCAAGCATTTGAATCAAAGGTTAGAAATAAACAAGCCTTGTAAGGATCTACCTTACTTTTTCATAAAACATCTATTTTAAATAAATATTCAAAGATGTTATGGAACCGTAGACAGGACTTGAACCTGCGACTTTTCGCTTAGAAGGCGAATATTCTATCCAACTGAATTACTACGGCATATATATTCTAGACACTTAATGATTAATTGATTTGCAGTCAAGATCACTATATATTGCTGTATGTGTCTATTTAGAACTCCGACGCATTGTTTACCCTGTTTAAGCTGCTTGAAAAAACGGCATCAGCATTCTTTATATACTACATAACCATTATCTTTTAATAGTTGTATTGCTTCTTCGATTTTATATTCTATTGTTTCTTTTTGTCCTTTTTCTCTTACTTCCGGATAGAAATCACATTCAAGTTTATTTCCTTTGCAATAACATCTGTCACGTTCTCTTGTTCCATTACAAAATCCAACAGTTTCATATCCTTGTCCATCATGATATTTTATTGGATTCCAAACCAGCATTTGCTTTTCATCATAACAACTACAATTCATAATTTATTCTCCTATGAATAAGATGGTGCCGCACCCTGGGATCGAACCAGGAACCCTTCGATTATTGGCCCCTTGAGTAAGACTTGAACTTACACGAAGCTTGCGCGTTGCCCCACAACTAATGCGTTGCGCGTCTACCTTCCGCCACCAAGGGAAGTCGAAAGCTCTACCAATTGAGCCTAGTGCGGCATATAAACAAGACGCTTTTAAAAAGATCTAATTTAATAATTAGATTTGTAAATAATTAAAAATTCTAAAATTATAATTTATAAATTATTTGCTGTGAGCGTCTTTATATTTATTTGAAAGGAGGGACTTCCATGAAGCCGTCAAAGTTTAGTGTAATCTGGAATGCTTTGTTCAGGATCTACTGTCATAATTGAATTATTCATATTCCACATATCAAGAATAATTTCCCAATAAGTATTAAATCTTTTATTCTTTGGTTTACTCTTAAGAAAATTCATTAAATCTTTCTTATCTTTATGATTTAAGATATCTTCTTTTCCTATATGATAAAAATATTCAGGAACTTCAATTTTAATACAAGTATGATATTTATTTCCTTTAGTTTCTGCATCCCAAATATGAAAATGAGGAATATTACCAGGATCATCTGTATGAATATAAATTTCATATTCATTGAAAAATCCTACCCTTGCCATTTCCATTAAAGGTTTCGGCATATTCAATTTACATACGTCAACTTTTTCAATTTTCATAGTTTAGTATAATCTGGTTGTTCTATGTTTTTATCCAGTTTAATATTTGAATTATTTTTATTCCATTCATCTACGCATTCATGCCAGAATGTTTCATTATTTCTGGAATCAGGATCAACCATTCTCAACATTGAATCAAGTTGTTTAATTATTTTTCTATCTGGAATCTTACCACCATAACGTCCATGACTAAAATAAGTCGGACTATCATATCTTATACAAGTTTCCCATTCAAACTGATTATTACTACCATACTTTCTAACATGAAAATGAGGAACGTTTCCTGGATCATCCGTATGGACATATACTTCAACGGTTTTAGTTGTACCAACTGGAATAAATCCTATTCTAGCCATTTCCATAAGTGGCTCTTTGATTTTATTTACTTTCATCTTCTAGTTATCCTTTTAAGTTAATTTGGTGCTGCTGGCCGGACTTGAACCGGCACGCTATTGCTAGCAGTGGATTTTAAGTCCACGGTGTCTGCCATTCCACCACAGCAGCATATTTACTTTTTACATTCTTTATTATAATATCTTTTGCTTAAGAAATCAACTATTCATTAAAATATTTCTTTTTGAAATATCCTTTTGTGTATCCATGATAACCATTTTCTTTGCAACTCATAGGATAGTAGTCATCATCAACTTTCAGATCCATCCACCCAAGAAGTCTGGTAAAAATTTCATGCATTTCATCCTCATTGGTAACGGCAATCTTAATATTGCTATTGGGCTTGCTAATGATCTTAATCATTGATCTAACCTCCATCCAATTTATATTTTAATTATAATGGATCTGAATTAAAAAATCAACTATCTTTTTGAATTTTATGAAGTAAAAGACTTCATCTCATTTATGAAGGAACTCCTCCATCTGTTCTTTGCAATAAAAAGGGACTGATTTGCGTTACCACTAAATTCTTTTAATAAAATATTTTTAGTAGTAATTTATCTAGCTCTTATGAGCTTGGCAGGGGATCTCGGTTACGATCCGAGGCATCCGAATTTAGAGTTCGGCGGGCTACCATTACTCCAATCCCCAGTATCTAATATTATCTTACTTAAAATAATCACCATTCATTATTTCTTTCATGGTTTCAACTGTTCTTTGCAAATGATAATCCTCAATAGCATCTTCTATAAGAATATCATTAGCATCCGACCATCCAGATTCAATCCCATCATATTCCCAATTACAAGTAGGACAAATAAAATGATTATCAAGAGTTTCATTTCCACAGACGGGACATCTAACAATCTTATATCCAAATTCCAAGTACTCTTTACTTTCTCTGATATTCATTTTTATATCCTCCATTTATTTTATATTTTTATTATAATGGATCTTTTTTGAAAAATCAACTATTTTTTAATGAAGTGCTGAAACTTCTTCATAATAATCTGTCTTCCCTCGACAACAACTAGAACAAGGAAACATACTCCGAAAATAATCAACATGAATACATTTCTTACAACACTCAGGAGCATTCTGTACTGCAATAAAATGAAATACTTGAGAAGGATTAAGATGCCTGGCTTTACTAACCTCTTCAATCCGACTGTCTGAACAACCATCTTTCATCATTTCGATAAAACAGATCTCATCCGACTTAGTCATCTTTCTCATATTTATTTCTCCTTTATTTATTTTACATCTATATTATAAAGGATTTTATTGAAAAAATCAACTATTATTTATAAGCTATTTAAAGGCTCTATAATAAATAATTTTTCAACTAAGGTATCTATATTATTTAGCTACAAATACTTTAAACTTAGTTGAAAAATTAGTATACGTTCTTTAATTTTTAAGGTACATTATTTACCCCTAGGAATTTCATCAACATAACCATAATTACTATCCCACTTTCCACCTTCATACTCTCTCTTACTCTTTCTGAAAGCAGTTACAGTATATGGTTTATTTCCTCTATAAACATATACAGTAAAAAGTTCTGTATCTTTATCCCATTTTACATAAGCAATTCTATCTTGCTTATCTTTACTCATATATCCAAAAATGTTTTTATTATCTACTGGCTTCAGAGCAAGCTCTTCCGCGTACTTTTCATATTCTTCTTCTGTCCATTCTGGATATTCTTTCTTGTGCTTTTGATAATGAGCTCCTCTGTTATATTCACTGGTAAACTCTTCATCAAAATCATCGAGATAATGAATTTTCATAAAACCTTCCTTAAAAAATTAAAATAAAAGACTTTCGTCCATGGTTGCAAAGTGTGGGAGTTGAACCCACTCCTCAAGGCTTATGAGGCCTGCGACTTAGCCGTTTGTCCTACCTGCAATATAAAATAGATTATGACTCGGCTGGGTATAACATTCCCCTCTAGTTTTGAATATTAATTTCTGCCTATTCTCTCCACGCCATAATCCATGAATAATAATGAGGTAATTATTTTTTAAAGAGCTTCATACCTCATTAGCTCTTTAATTAGCCCTTCGGCTCATCTCCATTATCTACTTCCAGGGGACTACTTGTTGTCGTGGTCTTGTTGCTTCTATTAATCATAAAAATCAACTCCAATGAAAGTATTCGAAATGAGTGGTCCGAGTAACTGGACTTGAACCAGCGGCCTCATGGTCCCAAACCACGCGCTCTGCCAACTGAGCTATACCCGGATAAATCTAGACGGTGTTTTGAACTCTGCCAATTGAGCTATACTCCATCTTTATTAACCGTCGTCAATAAAGTCTTTGGCTGAAGCAGTTGGACTCGAACCAACAACCTTTGTTTTCCAATACAAATAAAACATTTAGTTTGCTGTATCCGTCTAATATTTATATACAAGATTTTTATATTTTTAAATTATCTCGACAGAATTTATTTGATATTGCTCTATCTACTGAGCTACAGTAGCAATCAATTAAGACCGTCACTGATCAGACTCGAACTGACGACACATATCTTGACCTTTTACTTTTGCTGTTACTGTCGTATTATATTAAAGAAGTCCAAGAACTTCCTTTTCTTCATTAGTGAGTTTTTCAAGTGCTGTTTTTCTTACATACTCTTCATGACTATCATAACCAATTAATTTGACTGAGGCATAATACTGCCCGGGCTCTATAGTGATTATATGTTCTCTATTCTCCGTATATAAAAGAACATTAAAATAATTCACTCTGTCTTCAGGATTCATATTCCAAGTTCCCGAATCAATATCAAGAGAAATATTAACATTTCCGTAATGGATTACATCACCTGAATCTATCTTAGTAGCTTTTGCTTGAGAAAATCTCAAAGAATATTCGCACTTATCTTTCAAATAAAATGCAATATCGCTGATGTTGCCTTCATATATACCAAGATTTTTAGTTGTCTTACCTTCACAATCTCCTTCAGTAGTTACTTTCCAGAGACCATAAGAAGAATTATAATTTTTAATCATTGTACTACTCTCCTAGTCCAATGTAATGAATATTTATATTCTTCGGGATCAAATTCAAACATCATACCAGCAATCAGATGGTCTTTTTTGGTTCTGCTATATTTTTCATTCTTATATAAGGCTCCACCATGAGTCTTCTGATAAGCAATAGCTTCGTCTTTCGTCTTAAACCATTTGCCAACATACATTTGAATTATCCTCCTTAAAGTACTGTCTTAAAATGCTTCAGAAGTCTATACCCAAGAGAATAAATCTTGTCCTGACTACCAATGGCATAAATAATACCATAAGCATCACCTTCAAAATCAATATAGATGGACTTGAGATCCAATCCATATCTCATGCCTACTTCAGGTTCCTGCCGATTAGGAGAAGCTTCAATGCACTCAACCAACTGATAATCATTAAACTTCTGATCCATTTATTTATCCTCCATTTATTATTTATAATACTATTATAAGATAAATTTCAGATAAAATCAACTATTTATTTCCTCTTATAGTACTTTTTCCAAACTTTATCAATATAAGACTGTTCAGTATATTTCTTATAATGAGGAGATAAATGAGGACTACTTAAAGCTTCTTTCCACCATCTTTTAGCATAGCTTTCAGTTTCATAAGACTTCCAATCATGAATAAACCAAGGATTATAAATCTTCTGATGATGATTACCTTTAGGAAAAACATCTTTAGATCTACGAGCTGCTTTATTAGCTTGTCTTTTTTGCCAAGCAGTAGTTTTCCTACTATAATCAGTACACCAAGTATGCTTCTTATAACTTCTACTCATATTTTTCCTCTTTAAATAAACTAGACACTTTTATATTATAAAGAAAGGAGGTCAAAAGGAAAGGAGGACGGAATTGTAAATGTATTACTAGTTCATTCTGTTATTTATTATGCTGTAAAGTGTCTAAATACATCAAACAGAAATTGGCAGGGGAGGTGTGATTCGAACACACGAAAGGATTACTCCTGCCGGGGTCAAAGCCCGGAGCTCTCGACCACTGAGCGACTCCCCTATATAAAGTTGTTGTCCTAAGCAAAATAATCCATTCCATATGCCCTTATGTTCTAGTACCGAAACGCTTAGGATCTACAATTTTCGATATTCGCTCCTCAACGGGCGAGCTGTCCGGCGCTCTCATTATCGTAGTTGCTCACGTCTTGAATGCTGTCACATTCTCACCAGCGTTGACAGCCGCTGGATGGCATATATCTAATTTATGCTTATATTATAATACCTTATACTCTTAAAATCAACTATCTTTAAAAATTTTCTCAAAAAATCTATATATAAAAATAGATTTATCTATTTTTATATTAATATTATATATAATATATATTTATATATATTATAATAGTCTCCAACTAAATATGAAATATGTATACAAGAAATGTTTTCCTTATACTATTCTTTTCGTTATAAGGATTTCTTATTGCATTACAAATTTTACTTATAACACTATAAATAACTTTTAAAAAACTATATTCTGAATACAATTTTCACAATAATAATGTGCTACTTTATTTTCGTCTATTTGTATTATCGGATATAATAATCCTGTATGACATATTTCACACTAATCTATATGATCTCTCCATTGTGAACAATAATCATCTTCTTTTATTCTTCCTGCTAAATTTGGCATTAACTAACAAGTTTTCTATTGTGGTATATATAAGATACATCCTTGTCCACATTTGTTTAATAACTTATTTTTCATCTTATTTCTTTTATCTTATCTTTATCTTGTTCTATTAACTTTAGAGCTAATTTTTTATTTCTTATTTCTCTTACTGTATTATTCTTATATACTATATCTATCTTCTTATTTTTTATTAAGAGCTTTAATGCTTTATTTTTCATTATCGTTTTCCTCTTTACATCATATAAATATAGTATGAAATAATATAGCTCTTTAGATGAAATAATATTTTAAATTATTTTTTCTTACTCATATCTGATATTACATTCTGCTTTAACTGGAGTAACCTTACAAGGAACATTTTGAATTAAAATATTTCCATTTAATAGACTAACAATATATCTATTAGTATCTTTACTATCTGTTGCTCTTACTTTCATATAATAATATCCATTTAATTCAAAACATTCTCCAAAATTAATTTCATCTAAGGAAACTCTTGGTTTATAATCTACATTAAGATTCAATATATTTTACTCCTTTTTATATCTTACATGCAATTCAGCTTCTACTGGAATTACTTCATCATTGTCGAACATTGTATAAAATTGATTATCATCAAAACAGAGACAATTATATCCAGCATTTGCAAAATCTATAAATTTATCTATTTTAAGATGAACTAATCCTTCTACTTCAAAACATTTTCCGATTTCCAATTCAGAAAATTTAATTGTTTTTATATTTTCTTCAAAAATTACATTCATAGTAAATCATGCTCCTTTAAATATTGATGTGCTTTTTCCGCATCTTTCCATTTATAAATTTCATCTAGACTAGGATTTATTTTTGTAAACTGATATTTAATTTCAATATCTAATTCTTTTTGTTTCCATTCTTTAATGTCCCAAGTATTCTTATTGAATATTCTTGGCTCGAAAAAACACAGTCTTCTACCTTTTTTAGTCTTATACAAAGTAAATGGTAACCACAGACCATTTTGTTCATAGTAAGTCCAAAGAGAGTCCCAATTAGTAATCTGTTCTGAATAAGATTCAAGAATTACTAGAGACTCATCAATTAAATTTATTCTAATATGAGTAGAAATATATTCATTATTATTATATATTGCTATATTGATTCTGTAAAATTCTAACATTTACTTTAATCGTCTCTACTATCTAGCTTCTTTAATTCTACTTCCCATAAATCAGAATAGTAATTCTTTAAATTCACAGAAATTCCTTGCTCTTTCTTTTCAATAGAAGTAACCGTATATCCATTTTTAATTTCATCCGCAATAGCGATTATAGCATCGTCCACTCCATTTTTAAAATTAAAGATTATTTTCTTTCCTACAATCATTTTTATTCCTCACATTTATAAGTCACTTTCAATTCAGTAGATACTGGGATTACCTTTTCATTCAAATTAATATTATAATACATTCCGGTTCTACTGCAATAACCAAGACGAATTGCATTTATATTTTGGAGATTATCAATAAAACTTGGAACTTTAAGAAAAACATCTTTGTTCCATTCAAAGCATTCTCCAAATTCAATCTCTTGAAACTCGCATTCAATGATATTCTGAGTATATTTAATCTTCATGTTTTATTCCTCTTTTCTAATAGGTTTTATATCAATAGTTGCTTGAAATGGAAGTACTTTGACCTTATCCGTAAATTTATATAGATTCAAATTTCCAAAACAAATAGAATTCACAACAGGATAAGGATAATCCTTGCCGCCTTCCATAAGCTAAGGAAGTTTCATATAAAGATCTCCACCAAACTTGAAAAATTCTCCAACTTTCAATTTCTCAAATTCAACATCTATAAGACAACAATCTTCAATTATCGTAGTATTTCCATGAGTTAATTGCATATTTTATTCCTCCTTAGAATCCAAAGAATCCAAATTTAGTATGAATGGAATTTTCGATGAAAGACAACTCAGACTCGAACTGATAAAGAGAATCAATATCAGTCCAATAATCTCCATCGAGATAAATCAGATAACTACCACTGTAGAGGTTCTGATAAATAGAAACTTCATGCTTACCAGTCCAGGAATAATAACTGACCATAAACTTCTTCATGATAATTACCTCTTTCTGTATATTTATTTACAAGATAGTAAATATTTATTTAATTATTGATATGGAGTTCTGCCTCAAGAAGTTCAACCTCTTCTTCTGCATCAAAAAATGCAAAGGTTTCACTTGTCAAGCTCCATGCATTGATTTCGTCACCGTAAGCATCGATAGTGTAAGGAATTCTAAGATAAATATCACCTGAATTCTTAGAACGAAATACATCGTTATAAAACATTTTTTGAAACTGAACATAATTCTTCTTAGTGTTTTCGATGATCTTCATTTTTAATTCCTCCATTCATTTTATACTTATATTATAATAGAAAAGACTCAGGAAATCAACTATCTTTTTCCTGAGTCTTTACTTTTTTTTCTTAGAAATTCTAAAAACGTATTCTATTTTTCTATGTAATTTTCAAAACTTTTATCAAAATAATATAAATACTCTATTAGAAAAATTCTTTATTTCTAATATAAAAAATTATACTAATAAGACGTTTTTTAATCACATCTACTCCAACCACAATTTTTACAAATATTACATCCACCTTCAAAGGTTAATGGAGATCCGCATATTGGACAATTATCATTTTCATCCTTATTAGCTTTAATATTTGTAAAATCCATACCATAACTTGCATTAGTAAATTCTTTATACATATCCAATAATGCATTTGCTATAGCCATTGGACAACAAGCGCCAATACTGGTATCATGCTTTGTTGCTGATCTTACTGCATAACTTGGACAACTTCCAGTAGATTTTAATTGATCTACGATATCATGAATAGATACTCCACCTCTTGCAGATAAACTAATCATTCTTGATAATCCAGTCATAAAATTATTACAACCACCAGTAGATCCCTTACTTAAATATACTTCTCTTAATTCTTTACTTTCGGGATCAAAGAATGCAGTACAATGTAAAGATCCACAACCAGTAATTAACTTTCTTTTAAGACCAATTAAATTATTAGAGGCTGGAATAATTTGTCCTCTCTTTAATATATTACCAGTTTCTTTATTTTCTTCTTTATCATTCGTGGTTAATACTGCTACCCTTGCGCAACCATCTCTAAATACAGTTATACCTTTTAGTCCTGCTTTCCATGCTGCTAAATATAGATCATATACTTCTTCAATCGTTGTATCGTTCGGAAGGTTTACTGTAGAACTAATACTTGCATCAATATACTTTTGCCAGATTGCCTGCATTGCTATTCTATTCTTATATGGAATATCATTTGCCGTAATGAAATATTCAGGAAGCTCAGAATCATCTTCTATATTATTTTTATTCATATACTCCTGAACAATTGGAGTATATACTTTATAATATACATCCTTACCATGTAGAGATTCAGTTTTTCTAGTGTAATAATTAGCAAATATAGGTTCAATACCACCAGATATTCCAAGCATAGTAGAAAGAGTACCTGTAGGTGCAATAGTTAAAAGCTAACTATTTCTAAGTCCATGATTTTTCACCATTTCATAAGTAACAGTACCTTCTGGCGCATAATTCTTAAAAAATTCTGTTTCAACAATTAAATCAGATTTGCACATAGGATAAGGTTCATATTCTATAGCTAATGAACAAGATTCCATAGTAGCAGAATGAATAAGAGTTTTAGCAATTTCTTCGCAGACTTCAATTGATTTAGGACTACCATAAGTAATACCCATCTTAATCAACATATCTGCAATACCCATGACTCCAAGCCCAATCTATCTCCAGTTCTTTACTGAAGCTCTTTGTTCTGCAAGAGGATGAAGATCCATTCCTTCATCAAGAATTTTATTCTATGCTCTTACAGCAATTTTAACGGCATGAATAAAATCAGGAATATCAAAAATACCTTGATCATTAACAAAAGCAGAAAGATTTAATGAAGAAAGACTGCAGCTACCACCTGCCGGAAGAGGTTCCTCTCCACAAGGATTAGTCCCAGCATATTCAAAATCAGGATCAAGAGCTAATAAATTCCATGTAGTTATTCTATCCCAAAATAGACATCCAGGTTCTCCATAATTCCAATTATTTTCTGCAAATCTAGTAAAAATTTCTTTAGCATCAATTTCTTTAGTAATTTCTTCCCCAGTTGATTCTCTGGTAAATCTAAGAGTATAAGTTTTTCCTTCTTCTACTGCATACATAAATTGATTATTTACTCTTAAAGAAATATTTGCTTTATTTACTTTGGTTAAATCTGTTTTAATATCTATAAATTCTTCAAGATCAGGATGGTTACAATCAAGAGAAATCATTAATGCTCCTCTTCGTCCATTCTGACCTATCTGTTCAGTTACCTATGAATAAGTTTCCATAAAAGATACTGCACCACTTGTATATTTAGCAGTATTATTTACTTTTGCTCCTCTAGGAGCTAATTTAGAAATATCAATACCACAGCCACCACCATAACTATAAGTTCTAGCAAGTTTACCAGCTGTTTCATAAATACTTTCAATATTATCTTCAGGAGGACTTACAACATAACAATTAGATAAAGTTACTTTAATTCCTTTCTTATCAAGACCTCTATTTGAAAGTATTCTACCTCCAAATAGAAACTTTTTCTTAATAATTAAATCTTTTACATCCTCGTCTCCAGCACAAATTCTATCAAGCCATTCATCAAATGTTTCATCTTCATACTAATATTTTCTGTGCCAGATATCTATACCTAAAGTATTATCGGATCCAAGCCATTCTTCTACTGTCATTCTATAACTATTAACTCCTTAATCCCATAAATCATAATAATATTTTTTAAATAAATCTAAACCTTCGTGTAACATCTTTTTTCTATATTCAGATAATTCTTTTTCTCTTTCACTCCATTTATCAAATTCAGGAGTAGTAGAAAACGTAACTGAATTATCATCATTTATCAGCATATCGCAAACTGGATTTTTGATTTCATTTTGCTAAGAACAAGTATCCTCTCTAGCTTCTTGAAAACAAAATCTCATATATCTAAGAATTTCTTCCCATTTATCATTTGTATCTGCATCACCATATCCAGGATAAGCAGAATGATTCTCAATTAAATCAGAAAGCATATGAATAATATTAAAAGAGAACCAATCACTAATATCATATACATTGCTATGGGAATAACCATTCTTAGCTCGCTACCAAGCAGATCTAATGTCATATATTAGATACCTTACTTTTAATTTTACCTTATATAGAATTGACATTCCTTTGGTGTTTTCTGACTAAAAAATTTTTCCTTTATACCATTTTTTCTTCTCTTGCATATCATTTATTAACCTTGTATAATATTTAAGGTCTGAGAAGGTCATTACTGACCTCCCCAAACCCTATTGTATCTCTCATTATTAAGAGTGGTAAGCATTACCGTCATTGGATCAATCTTCTGCTTGACTTCAACTTTACCGTACTCATTAATAACTTCCTCATATTCAGTACCCTCAATGACCGCTTTGAACAATGAAGGAGAATATCCGCTAACCATGCAACAATCAGTATCTCCAAATCGCCGCTGGAACATTCCACACTTGGAAGCCCTGACATTCCAATATACGATTGCAGGAATCATATATCCATGGTCTGCATACTTCTGCCTCATACTATCCATAAAGGTCATATTACTATCAGATCTCATAGTACGACGACCCCGAGAATCATATCCATAGCTATAAGAATTAGTTGCTGCATCAAACTGCATATCAGAAATGATATACAACTTTGCAGGAATATCAGACTGCTTGCAATGATTCTTAATTGCGGTATTCAGGATAAGATCAAAGACCTTTTCCAGATCAGTATTCATACCCCAATCAGAACGCTCCATATGATTAACCTTCTCATAGATATTAGTACCCTTAATCTCCTGGAGTGCAGGATTCGAACTAAAGGTAATAAACTTTCCATGATAAGGTCCACGACACTTATCGGCACAATACATTCCAAGGGAAATTGCAACTTCCATAGGCTGACCACTCATGCTACCACTGGTATCCACCACACAAATTCCTGTTTCTTCCTTACCAGCAAAGTAGTCAGGGAGGGCATCCCACAAAGCACTCTGAATAATAATATCCTTACCAGAAGGATGATACATATTATCTATAACCTTATGAATAATGTCGACCGGGAACAGAGCTCCCGCATTAATCTTAGAATCTCCAGTAGCAAGACCCTTCAGATACTCAATGTAATTCCTCTTAACGTGCTGGAAGAATGCATCGGAATAAATCATAGAAGCCTTAGAAGGGATCTTATTGAAATCAATTTCATCCCATTCATTTGCAGACATCTTACGCTCTACTACATCAATATGCTTACGCAGGAACGAAAGCACCTTTCGATATTCCTTGCTGGACATATTGAGACCCCTACGAATCTTAGTAGCAAGAGCTCTGGTTTCCTGAGAAGAAGTATTCTCAGAAGGTAGCCACTTAGCCAACAGACTGCAACTATGACCCTGACCAACTTCAAACATATCCTCAGCGATAGTCTGTCGAATAAAATCAATCATAGGCTTCTCGCAAGGAGTACCGAGAAGCACCAGATAATCATCTCCACGACCAAAGAACAAAATGTTATCCATATTATGAATAACATACTCAGGATAGTTCTCGGCAAGATACAGCAGAATAATGCGGAACAGTCTACGCATACCCTGACCACCCCGAACATCACGGAAATAGAACAGCATACGCATGCTCAAATCTTTATCTTCTTTAAATGCTTTAATGAAAGCATTCAGGATGCTAGTTGCATCGCTATGCATCATACCCCCAAGGCTACCAAAAGCATCCAGCACAGCATTACCGGTGCTACGGTAAGCACCAGCACCATTTTCAGTGTAAGTAAAGTCGTTAACTTCCTTCATCATGTCAAAAAAGTTCATTCAAGATACCTCCATCTTTTTATCTAAATTTATTTGCTGTCTTATATCTTACTTATATTATAATATATACAAGATGAAAAATCAACTATTAATTATGAAGCATAAATAAGATTTTCATATTCATCTTCCCATTTAATTTCATCGTCAAACATTGCTTGCGTTTCGTAAAAATCTTTTTTTGCACATTCTTTACAAGCATAGAATCCCCAAGTGGATTTATATATTGGTTTTTTTCCACAGAACATGCAATACTAATTTAATTCATTTGAATATTTTTTTACTAATTCAGTAATTTCAGGAATATCAATATTTGCTTTATAATCAATGTTATTCCATAATGTATGAACAAATCTAACTATAAAATAATCATTTAACAAATTCTTTTTAATTAGAATATTTTTAACGTCATCCAGAAATTTAGGTACCCAGCTATTTACCCATCCATCTGACAGATTATCTAATTCTGTATAGGTATAATCATATGGTTCCCACTTCTAACCAAAATCATCACTATTTAAATATCTAGGCCATAGAAAGGGATATTTATTTACAAGTTCTTTATTTTGTTCAACTGTGAGCATATTCGTCTCCTTCATGAATTATATTTAATGCTTGCCATTTAAACGAATCTTTTGAAAATTGTTTAATTGTCCATTCTTTTTTCTTATCACTCATATTTTTCATTGCATATGGAAGCATATGATAATTAATATAAAAAATTACATCTTGAAGATCAATCCAACTAGGAAATCTACATTCAGTCAAAAGTTTATAAGCTCCAACATTTTCATGATTATAATAATGATTGCAAGATTTTTCTTCATCCCAACTAGCAGTAAACAATTTACCAAAATCGTGAAGAAGAGCTGCCATAGCTACCTCAGGAATCACGTCAAAAATATTATTTTGCTGTAAAACATACTCTTGACATTTTTCACAATGTCTCATTAAATCAAGAGAATGATGTGGATTTTTTTGATCAAAACCTTTCATTGCTAAATAAGCATCATTATAATCATACATAGTTGGATAATTTCGAATAATTTTAATTTCGTCAAATCCTTCTGCATATGAAGGAATTTCAAAATTAACCATCATTCGATAAATCACTTCAAGAGGAACTGTTCGTTCTCTATTATTATTATTTTCAACGCAATTATTCACAGGAGTAGCAATAACCACTGCAACTTTTTTTACGTCTTTACATTCCTGATTAATATATGACAATATTCCTTTTCTACTTTTTCTATTTAAATTTGTAGCATCATAACATACAGTAATTCCATTTTTTAGTTTTTCAAGAGTTCTTTTACGCATTACATGAAATACTTGCTGATTATCATTTTGAAAATTAACATCATTAAACAATTCTATTCTTAAAGCATCAGAGGATAGAATATCAAACCGATATTCATCCTTATGCTTTTCAGCCCATGTACTCTTACCACTACCAGGAATACCAACAAGCATATAAAATTCAGTCATATTCTATCCTCCATATTTATATTATATTATCTAATCTAAAATAAATCAACTATTTTTAATCAAATAATCGCGACTCACTGACTTGAAACTTAAATCATTCGTAGGATCTCTAAATACGATACCTTCGCGCATCACATTAGGATTTACTACAGATTTACCATCACTTGCTACTTTAATTTCTTCCATGGTCTTAGGAAGCATATACTTAGTATCAAGAATAGGTACCCACTTCATATCCCATGCACTAATAATATTCTTTCCTTTAACGGAATCGAGCCGTCCAACATCAGAACGAATAAAATTAAATACATAAAGATCATTTTCTTTAAGCTTCAAAGGATTACCTTGAACATTTCCAACACCTTCACCTTGAATACAAACATAATCAAGATTAGGATTATCTTCGAGATATTTTTTCAACTTATCCTCAATCTTATATTTATTAGCAAGTTCCCAATAAATATTACTTTCATGATAGCAATCTTGATCAGGAGTAAGCTGACGAACATTTCTTGAAGTTACATAAAACTCAAATTTACCATGCTTCTTTCTTTCAAGAATATAAGTACACGAAGTTCCATCAAGTTTTTCAGTAGCAATAAGTGGATTTTCATAACCAACTAGATGCGGAAGATTTTCAATTCGTTCTTCATCTGTCTTATGAACATAAGGAAAATTAGTTGGAAATGCTTTTGCATTCTTATTCTTTTTCTGTCCAAAAAGTCCATAAAAGACTTTTCTGAACCACTGATACTTCATCAACTTTTTAATAATAGGTTTCTTTGCAAGTCTCTTATATTTATTCTTGATAGTAGGAGTAGAAGGTGCTTCAGATTTTCGTGCATTATCTTCTTCAACATAATACTTGATACCAAGAATATCAGTAACATCAGTATTCTCTTCAATATCATCTGAAAATTCTTCAAAGGCACTTACTGGCATAACAAGACCTTGACTATATACTCCACACATCTTAATAGTCTTGATCTTATAATGTCTCTTTTCCAGAAACGCAAATCTTTCATCAGAAGCAGGACAAAGTGAATCTACTTCAAAATAAACGCACTTATCTCCAACCTTAAAGTTATCATTCTTAGAAACAATGACTCTCCAACCAAGAACTTCAGCATGCTCTACTCTATCATATCCTTCAATAGGATAAATACCTTTAATAGTAGTAATATAAGCTAATGCTCTCTTATTATTAATAATCATTTAATCCGCCTCCACAATCTTAAATTTAATGAGTTTTACATTCATTTGTTCTTCAAATGGATAAATACCATATTCACATGGGACTGCTCTTCCAGATTTAATCCACTTAGGATTAGTAGCATCTGTTCCAAGTTCTCCATTTTCTGTTGCATAAACTCTCTGCATGGACCCATCAGCCTCCACAATATCATTTTCATGAATCTCATGTCCATTATCATCAAAATACCTAATTTTGTCAGCTTCATAAATGATCTTCATAATTCATTATCCTTTCAATTTTTTTACATTTTCTAGAATTTCAGGGATACATTCTTCCATCATATCTTTCCAGTCATCTTCGTAATCATAAGTTAAGTATTCATCCGTATAATCATGAATCCTATTTACATATCCTTCTAGCATCTTAAAATCTTTTTCGTAACAATGAAAAGAATTTGCTCGATGTGTATATGTTCCAACTTCAATTCCTAATTCATCTGCTATCATTTTTTGAATCATGATAAGAGCAAAGGCATTCATGAAAGTTGCTTTACATGCATCATTACTTCTGAATAATACTTTCATATGAAGTTTATTATCTCTAATAAAAAATTGAATATGTTGAAGACATGCTGGATCGTCAGAATACATATCGTCAGAATTATCTCTAATATCAACAACAGCACGACGTGAATCTGAATTTCTACGCAATTCATCAATAATAAATTGCAATTGATTTTTACACCATTCATTAGGAAATTTACCCTGATTATCAATAGGATATCTAACCATTCTATCATGATAGGTATATTTCCAATTACCTTTATCTACTTCAAAATCAAGGATGCCATCTCTCATTTCCATGACATATTGTTGAAGTTCTTTATACCCTCCAATGAATAATTTTGAAATCATTGGTTCTTTAAAAGGTTCTTCAACTATCATTGTCATAGAAACCTCTTTTTGGTTTGTATTATAATCAGGACAGGCTACAATTTCTCCATCAAAATATAGCTACCATAATGCATTATGATATGCTTCAGGTAAAGTTGTACCTAGTACAGCAACTTCTTTCATTAATGATTTGACCTCCGTTTATCAATTTGATACCAGACGAACAGTCCAATAATAATAACCATTGTAATAATCGGGGTGATATCCATTTTTATTCTCCTAACTTTAATAATACATTTACAAGAAGTCTTGCTTTTTGTTCAAGGTCATACATATTACTATTATTTTGAATAACTATAGGAGTGATTTTTGAATAACCTTGCAGTGATACTTCAGATGCATGATTTTTTTGTTTATCTGTTAGATGATTTTCTGTATTTCTAATCATCTAAATCCAAGTTACTTGATAATTGTTATCTATCCAATAATCCAATTCATTTGGAAATCTGCAATCTGGAATAATTATATAATCATAATGAATTAATTTATCGGTCAATTCAAGAGTATTCACTATAAATTTTACCCAATGATCTTTATCGTGAGCTCTTGCAATATCGGTACCAAAAGTCTGTAGAAGTGTTCTACCACTTTCATCTTTCTAACCATTCCAATTTAAATAATTAGAACAAATATATTTTACTAAATCCGCATAATGAACTTTTAATACTTTCTTTTGATTGTCTTCTAATATTAACTAAATATAATTACCAAAAGTATCTTTTCCTGATTCAGCTTGTCCTGATATACAAATAATTTTTGATTTATCCATTCCTATTTTCCATCTTTTCTTTAATTTTATCGCTTAAAGATGTTCCAGTAACATCCTCAATAAAAGCATTGATTAAATTATAAATACAAATAAGAAACAGAAGGAGAAGTAAATTTAAGAAAAGAATTGCGAGAATTATAAGAATAAATTTAAAAATTCCCATTTTAATTATTCCTCAATATAATTTTCACAAGAATCGTTATCGGCTACCAGCTTATTTTTAATCTGGCAATAAAGCCATTCGCCTTCGATCATTTCACAATGTCCACAATGAGCACAATCATGATTGCAAACCTTCATGTTCTGGATATTATTAATGATCTTCTCCATTTTCTTGTCCTCCATTTATTATTTATTACATTTATATTATAAGTAATATATCCTAAAAAATCAACTATCTTTTTATTCTTTTGAATAATATTCATCGATATTCATAAAGTTATCATGAACATCTTCTGCACAATTATCACACCACGGACTTATCCAACCTAAAGAAATTTTAGTTGCTGGTTGACCACATTTAATGCAAGTTCTAGCAGATATCTATTCGTATTTACTAATGATATCTCCTACTTTACATTTATCTAGAATCTTATAATGTTCGTATTGCGTTTTATTATTTTCTACTCCAAGATACCTGTACCAATCAGTATTTCTATCATGTTCTGGCATTCCATTTTCATATCCTTCTATACCAATTAATTCTAGTTTACCAATCTGATAGCCATTATCGTACCATCTAAGAGATCCAAACTTCTCTTTAATTTGTGTAATTTCATATTTATCAAGATAATTAAATTTAATTAATTCTTGTTTTAATTCTTCACATATCTAAATTCCAAAAGCTATTCTCCAACCTTCCGGCATACTATCTAATTCAGTATATTCGTAATCATATTCAGGAATAGCTTCAGGATCTCCTGGCCAATATCCTCCATTCTATGCTTCCGTTATTCTCATTCCACTCCATCTATTTCTTGGAATTAGAAATGGATATGTTTTACAAAGATATTCATTTAAATCTTTTTTGGTTATTGGTAAGTAATCTTCTAACTAATCTTGATATTTAGTTGGCTTCTTTAAATCATCATCAAAATAACTCACTTATTATTTTCCTTTTTTATCTATTCATCTAAATATTTATGATAACAACTATCACACATTCCATCTTGGTGAAAATATTCGTTTGCAGTTAAATATATTTTATGACATCGCTAACATTCATATTTCTTTGTATCAAATATCTACTCTTTATTCATTTATATTCTCCTTTAAATAATTTGAAATAAAAATATCCTATTATCCAATATATAATATATTATACCGGATAATAGGATAAAAATCAACTATTCTTTACTAAAGAATTATATTTCGGATTCCAGATTAATCCAACCACTTGATTACCTTTACTTAATATTTTACCATAAAAATCTCTTGTTACATTAAATGATTTATCATATGTTCCAAGAATTTTACCGTAAAAATCTCTTGCTTGCTAATTACCATCTTTATCTGTTTCAAGATATCCAATTATCTTACCACTAAATAATCTAATCGGTTCTTTACTTATAGCTCTCATTCATTACCTCCACTACATTCTTTATTAATTCGAATGCTTCATCTTCATCAATAAATTGAACCTGAGTTATCATTCTTCTTGGTTCATTTAAAAATTTATCTATTTTCTTTTCAATTTTATACTCTGAATACTCAATTCTCTAAAAAGTTGAATTTAGATATTCTGTATTCTTATCATATTGAAATGGGCCATATTCTATCATATATGAAAAACCTAAACTAGTTTTAATATATAATATCCAATTCTATCCAGCATCATTACTTGCTTGAATACAAACATTTCCAATATCTTCAATATTTAATACATCTTGAGCTTCAGTCATATACATATAATTAAAGCTAGATCTCATAACTCAATACCACAATTTCATGTGCTGTTCTTATTTCTTTTTCATTATTATCTAATGTTTTTGTATATGTTCTTGAATGTAATTGTCCATCAATTAATATTTTATCATTAACTTTCAACTTACTAGCTTCTTGGGCTAATCTTCCCCAAAACACTAGAGGAATATAATTATTAATTTTCATATTAGATTCAGGAACATATATATTATTTGCTAAAATAGCATGAAAATTTAATTTACCATTTGCTGTTTTTCTTAATTGATCTATCTTACATATTCGCCCATCAATCTGCACTTCATTATTATTTATTTGATTTTCTGGTTTATCAAAATACGTTGATACATAAATAGTTACTTTATTTTTATTTTCTAACTATTCTGTATGAGATCTAACTGACCCTGTTAATGAAATAATATCATCTTCACAAGGAAGCTATATACATTGTTTAAATACTAATCTAATATTATCTTCTATTCCTGATCTAGATTGAATAATCATATCTGCAGATTGATATTGAATTTCATTAATTATATGCGAATTCTATATATTTCTTATATATCCTTTTAAATTTATCTTATTCATTATTAGTTATTAGCGTCTTCTCCAATTATCACATTTCCATCTTTATTGGGATCTCTATATAATGTAAATGGATCACTCCTAATCCAAGTATAATTAGAACTTGGATCTCCTACAGTTGCTGATAAAAAGTATTGTCCATCTACATCAGGAGCATCAGGAACTTTTGCCATACATTCATCTATTCCTCTAATTACATTATTCATTTCTGATGCTGTTAATACATCGCCATCAAAAAATACTTGTGATTTATATTTTTCTGGTACATCTCGTAATTGTTCAGTATCCATTTATTTTCCTCCTTTATTATGCAAAACCATAATATGTATATGATTCTCCTGCGTTATTGAAACGCTAAATCGTTTCTGTAGTACCTAAGTTAAAAGTTATCCCTGTGCATGTACTACTAGAACCACTAATAGCAGGATACCAATTTGCTGAAACATTTACAGCATATCCGGACTCATCGTCTACTATTGAAGGCTAAAGATCATCATGATGTATATTAACCGTACTTATATATATAGAATGCCTTGAATTTCCATAAATAATCAATCGTGGAATAGTATAGATTGTAGATCCTGATTTTGTTTCAGAAAATGATATTCTAAACGATGATGCATCATTACCAACTCTACTTCCTAATAATATTTTACCGCTTAATCTTGAAGCAAATGAACCTCGCCTTAAATTAAATGTCTTTGCAGTTCCACTAGTAGTCATCCCATGAGTTTTTGCATTATAAGCTCCTGTAGTTATTGCCCAATTAGAAGAAATATAATTTACTAATGGATCTTTATTTATATAATAACTAAAAGAAACCGCTACATCATGAAGACTCCAATATCCCCAAGTATCTCCACCAATAGCAACTTGCAAACATGATGCAACTCTGTATCCTCCCGAAACAGGAAGTAAACACTAAAAAGCATAGCACTTTAATGTTCCTAAATTAGCACTTCCGGAGCCGGTGTAATGACCATGAAAATATAATATCCAATTTGTTGAGTCATGTTCTTCGCAACCCCAATTATTACCACGTCTGCCTAATGTTGTTGGAATTCCAGGATTTGTAATCTAATAATTTTCTCCATGAATTCCTGCAACAATATAACAACTTCTTTTTTCCGCATCTCCTGGAGGGGTATATACTAAAGTATCCGCATCATAAACATATCCATTACAAGGTCTTACATAATCTGAAGTTGATGTGATATTTCCAGATAATGCAGTATAAGGAAATGTTTTTTGAGCTTCTACTCCAGTAAGAGTATAAACAATATTACCTCCATCAAAAGATTTAGTACATTTGCTATAGATAGTAATCGAATAATTTAAATTTTGCAATAATGATTTATAATTTGACCAATCTGATCCTTTATCAGTTGCTGCAGATAATGAACTTAAAGTTACATAACCTCCATAATCATTACCTAAATCATACTCAAGACTGATATAACCACCCGATTTATGTAAATTATCTTCACTTCCCGAATATCTTTTATCATAAGTAACTGCATCCCAGACATAAGTATTTTCAAGAGACGTTGTAATAAGATTACTTGGATCACTCCAAGTAGGTTGTTTACTTGAATTAGACATTAAAACATAATTTGCCTAAGAAGGAACTAACTGACCTAATGTACTTGCTGCAGATGCATAAACTAATTGATTTGCAGTCCAACTAGATTTACCGGTACCGCCATTAGCAACTGGTAATGTTCCTGCTACTCCAATATCTGTAATATTTGCTGTTCCATTAAATGCGGTTGAAGCACTAGTAGATGCTAAATTAACTTTTAATGTTCTTCCTGTTGCTAATTTAGTCGCTGTATCTGCTGTACCTGCAGTTGATGGTTTACCTATAGTTACTTTCTAAGCTGAACCTCCTGATGGAGTTACTGTAAAACTACCATCAGTTCCATTTGCAAAAGTATATGTAGTATTTGTATTAGATGTATAGCTAGGCTTTGCCCATGTACCATCTTCTCTTAAAAATTTTGTATTCTGTGTCTAGCTACTTACAGCTGCACCTTTTGGAGCTACACCTGCTGAAGTAGCGCTAACTTTTGGAATATTTCCAGTAATTGAAGTGGTATCGCTTCCTGCTCTTTTTAAAGTTAATTTAATTGGTTTACTTGCATTTGCACTAGTATCATCAGCAAATGTGATAGAATTCACATAACGATCTGTAAAAACTGCAGTTGAAGGAACTGATTTAGCAATAGTATAACTTATAACCGTTGGAACCCCGGAAGAATTAAAATAAATTGGTTGAGTAGCTGATCCTTTACTTTTATAAGTATCAGGCATATCTGCCGCTGCTAATTTTCTAAATGTTGGAAAAGCATTACTACCCGATGCAGGTCCTGAAAATACTAGATTTTTTGCAACTTTTGGAAATGCTATTATTCTATTTGGAATATTACTAATAACCTAATCGGTTTCTGTTCCGACAACCATCATATGATCTGCAAAACTATATAATGCTTCACCATATCTTAAATGATGATTTTCGTTTGAGTTTGTACTTAAATTATTTAATGAACTTGATGTTCTTCTTAATCTTATTCTGGTTAACAAATAATTTACACCTCATTACTTGATTCTAATTTTGTTTCTCCTTTATACACTGAGGTCATAAAATCAATTCCATCTTTTAATTCTTTCAATTCTTCATTATTTGATATTTCATTATTCAATTCTTTTGCTTTTAAATCAAGAGTTTCTAGATACCAATTAATCACTTCATCTTTTTCTTTCTGAGTAGCATTATCAAATTGTTCATCTATTTCTAAACCTATATCACTCAGCAATATACCATCTAAATGATCCATCTCATGCTAAAACACGGAAGCAGCTAAACCTACAATCTATCTACTTTCAGGAGCACCTGTAGGTTTCTAATAAATAACTTGAATATCATTATTTCTAATTCGTAAGAATTTTTTATCTGGAATTGATTGACAAACTTCAGTGAATAACTATAATCCCTTATAACTCGATATAATAGGATTAATAAATGTTTTGATTTCAGTGTCAAACTTTATACAAAATATTCTTTTATTATATCCAATGGCAGGCGCAGATAAAGAAACAATATTATTTAATTCAATAGTATGTTTTAATGCAGAAATAATTTCTCTCATTAAATTATTTTCTGTTTTAATATCTATCTCTTCTGCTCTCTAACTAAGTTCCATTTCATATTTATCAATTGTTTTTATTTCTTTGACATCCTGAAATTTCATCTTCATAATAATTTTCTCCTTTAGTTTTCTTTAATTGTTAATCTGTATTCATCGTTTTTAAAATCTGCTATTAATTGCAATAAATATTCATCACTGTAAAACTATATTGACGAATAATCTTCAGTTACCTATGAACTTTCTTCATCTTCATCTACTTCATCAGATCTATCTAATATTGAATAAATTCTACCATAAGCATTTGAATCTTCAATATCTAAAACATAACTTGAAGAAGACCGTCTTAACTTACCTTCAATACCTATACTATTTAAAAATTCTTCCATATTATCACCTATCTATAATAATTTAGCATCATATAAAAAAATTTAAGGACATCATTATGATGTCCTTAATTCATTCTTTATTTTATCAATATATTCAAAATTTTCTTTATGAACATCCTCTAGAGTACTATTTTCTTTTACTGATTTTTTATTCTAGTTTATATATCTTTCCTCTTTCTTTTTCTTTACTGGTTTATTAAGAAGAAACATAATATAACTAATTCTCTACCAATTTATCTTAATTGGTTCTATATACTCTTTCATCTATACTAATTTATCAGGATCTAGTAAACCTTTCGATACTTCTTCTTCCATATCTTTTAAAGTATCAAGTAATTCTCTATAATCCTAACAAATTTGATTAAAATATTTATCTACGTCTTTTTTTGCCATGTTAGATTGATTCTTTGTTCAATTCCGAATTACTAAGAGTAACGGTAGTATTTGCTGAATTACAATCATTTATTGTTACTCCAGTTGAACTTGAATTATTTGACCAATTTACATAAGGCTACTTCCACCAATCATCATACCACCTACTAGGTGAATTCCAAATAATACTACTATTATTCTTACCATCATTATATCCTTGATTATATACTCTATCAAGTAATGTTTTTAATGCAGTTTCAGTAAATTCTACTTTTCCATCTTTATTCTTTTCAAAATATTCAGTCATCGTTTTATCTCTACTTTCTTTTGTTTATTTATTCTCCAGCAATTTACTTTACCAGATAATACAGTACACGCATCCAAACAAATAATACCATCATCAATAAATGGTTCTGTATGCCAATTATCATTTATATCATCATAGGTTTTTGGAATATCAATTCCTTGATTATGTAAATAGCAATGACCCCAACTTGAATGATAATGACCACAAAGAATTGTTTTATCCTTTACCCGTATATTTTTATCCCAGCAATCCATTCCATTTAACCATGATGCCCTATTCCAGTTTCCAGTTCTCCAATCTGCAACTGGATCATAGTTATTTATATCTTCTCCATATAAATTAATTCCTTCTTGCCATTGAATACAAGGAATCCAACCATGAACAAAAACATATTTATCATTTTCATAATAATCTATACAATCATTAATATATTGATTCCATAAATCATTATGTTCCATTTTTGTTAATATCTTATTTGCATCATCGGATATAGAACAACCTGTTAAAAAACATGCTGTATCAATTGTTTTATTATGATAATCATGACTTCTAAAACATTTATTCTTAATGCAATCTTCCATTAAGCGTTCATGATTACCTTTTATCAGAATTTTTCTATCTTTAGGAAGTGAGTTTACAAATCCTAAACAATATTCAGGATAAGAACCTCTATCAAGTAAATCTCCTAAAGATACAAAAACATGATTTTTATTATCTTTATCAAATCCAGCATTTTCTAATGCATCCATTAATTCCTAATAAAATGAATGAACATCAGATACACAAAAATAAGTTGCCATAATTTTCTCCTAAAAATATAACCGGCTTTTACGGTTATAGCTTGATTTCCACAATATAGATAATCTTACTGAATAATTAAATTACCAATTAAAAAATGGGAAGAACCAATGAAATAAATCAATATTTGTATCAAGATGTCTTCGCATTTCTTTTAGTGCTTTATCACCTGTGTAAGAAATTGTATAAGGACCAAATTTATTATTAAATTCCTCAAGTGCTACAAATTTATTATCTTGTGCTTGTTTTAATTCTTTCTTTGCTTCTACAAGAAGTTTTTCGCACTCTTCATCACATTGCTTCTTGATTCCAATAATCTTTTTCTTTGCTTCTTCATATTTCAGATATTGTTCTTCAAGAGCTTTATCTGCCTCTTCAACTTTCTTTGCATATTGTTTTCTTTCATTTAATTTAACTTCTGCAATTTCTTTCTTTTCTGCTTCGGTCTTTTCTGCTTTTAATTCAGCTTCTTTGCACTCAGCTTCGCTATCAAAGAACTTTTCCAATTTTTCACTATAAAATTTCATTAATAATTACCTCTTCTTCATTTCTTATTATTAGACTTACTTTTATATTAAGACTTACCAATAATCTTTAAATGATTTCAGTAAGATTATCTTCAATTAACTACCAACCTACATAACATATATACAGGATTATTTTCACTTACAATTATCAAATTCTATGCAGCATACGAATTTTTTCTCATTTTTTCTGCTAAATCATCTGTTCCCATTAATGAAGGATTAGATACCACCAAAGTTTTATTTTCCTCATCTACAGTAAGATGATGTAAATGACTAGTTAAAATCACATCATAACTCTATCTTGTCATTAATGACACATTCTTAACCACTGTATTTAATTTATCAAGATCTCCATGAACTCCTGCAAACCTCCACTTAAACACTGAAAAATTCAAGATATCTAGTCCATATTTATTTTCATTGATAATTACATCATCGTTATCTTTCAATCTTTCCAATAAATACCAATCAGTTATTCTAGCTAAAGATTCAAGCTAAAGTGCATCTTTCTTATTTGGCTCTAATCTACTATGATTATCAATAACAGAATAGTAATCAATAGGAACATAAGTAGAAAGTTCATCAATGAATTCTGCAAGTAATTCTGAAACCTCAATAGTTTGAGTAATAACATCAATTCTACTATTAAATCTGATAGTTAAATGTATTCTACCTGCAATCAAATCTCCTAGATTTACAACAATTAATTTCTTAAGCCTCTATTCTTTAACTATCTTGATTACTTGTACTAATAAATCACTTAATCTATCTTTAGCAATTTGTGGATTGTATTCATTATAATAAGAATTGATATCTATACCATAATGCCAATCACTTAACTGCAAAATTCCTATATTTCCATCAGATGGAGATGCAATAAAAGGAAATCTTTCTATATCAGTTAATAATGGACAATTCTTGCTAATAGTTGCAGCTGCTTCTTTTGCAATTTCTTTTATGGTTTCTTCTCTAGACAACCTACGAATATTTGCATTTGTTTGAACTAGTACATCTGATAGCTTCATTCGTTCTGCTTTATCTTCGATATATTCGTCGACATCATTTATGCTTTTCATATATGAAAATTTCTTTCTATAATAATCAGGACTTCTATCACACTCAAATGCATTATTTATAATAGTTGCGATATCTTTCCAAGTATATCCTTCAATATCTTTTCTCGAAGCAATATAGTAAATATAATCTTCATATGAATATTCTTTATTATTCATCACTATGCTCATCAATTACCTCCAGCTATTCTTCATTAGCTATTTCTTTATTTGAATTTGCTATAATCTGTCTAACTGTATTTAAGATTCTTTGTCGTTCATCCTAATTAAATTCTGGCTGAACATTTATATTTAACTAATTCTAAGTAATTTGCACAACTGGAATTTCATCTACAGATTTATTTGTTTTTGAAATCGTTTCTTGAAATGCTTTAAAATAATCTATTAAATCTTTATTACTAAATTCATCGGCATGAGTATTTAATCTTTTCTCAACCTAATCAGTAATAGCATCCTACAGATCACTTAATTTACTTACCCTTAATAATTCTTTTTTCTTTAAATTTAGATTAAAAATATTTAATATCTATTCAATGTCATCTTTCTTATTAGCATCTTTTAACTATAATTGCTAATCCTTCGACAGTATATCAAACTAATCCATCACATCAATTCCTTATATGTATTAGTTACCTTAGTAACTAATATTTCTTCTGCTTTTGTAACTAAAGGACTTTTTTTAGTGGTTATAGAATCTACTAGACACTACTCTAATTTATAAGATGGAATAAACTTATATAAAATTTCATCATCCTAAATGGATATATTTAATTTTCCAATTCCTATATCTGCGGAAGTTTCTGTTTCTTTATTTAAATAATTTTCCAGTACCCTATGACAAATACATAAGATTAAATTCGTACATAATTTTTTTAGAGTAAAAACTGGAATGGTTGTAATTTTAGCTAAATCATTTATCATTATTATCTACCCGATTTAATCTTCTTAATACTTTTTTGTTATCACGCTGCTGTAAAAATTCAATACTCTACTATAATTTTTTATAATACTAAATCAAGTTCTAATCTAATCTTATTTTAACATAATAAGATCTTAAGTAGTCTTTATCGCGCTTATAATTAGATAATTCATTAATAATCTTTCTTAGTTTTTCTTCATTCATTTTTGATATCCTTACCAAATGAATAATTAGAAAGAACACTTTGCAATTTAATATAATCTGATTTGATTTTTCTTAATTTTGAAGATTTCTATCCAAGCAATTCAACTGCTTTATCATATTCCATATGCTAGATATCAACATATTGATACAATAATAATGAATATAATATTGATTCTAATTCATCGATAGTTGGTATATGAATTGTAGTTCCTCCAAAATATTCGCATAGTTTTAACATACTATCTTTATCAAGAACGTATATCAATTCACTTAAAACTAAATAATCTGGAATATCTCGAAGTTTAAATAATGCGAATAAAATCAATGAATATATATCTAATTCCTTTATAGATAAAAGTTCATTGCTAGTCCTACTCATTCATTATCATCCTCCTTTGCAATTCCTTTATCCATTATATCTTTTATTAAAAAAGATTTCATCATGCTTTCGCTTCCTAATTCATTTTCTAGAATCAAAGACAAATCGTTAGCTATTAGATGTTTAACTTCTTTTGTAAGCAAATAAACATATTTTTTATATCTACCATCTATATGAAATAAAATCACATCATCTAAATCAAATTGATCTATAAGCAGCTCATCTATTTCAATTTCTCGATGTTGTGCCAATTTTAATCTAGATATTCGTTCTAGTTCATTTGTTCTTGGAGTTATTGATGATAAAAATGTCAATAAACAACTTAAATATAAATTATTTATGAAAACTTTATCATTTCTAAATGGAAGATTATAGATATACGATCTAATTGTTTTAGTTATATCACCAAGACATAATTTAAAATTAACTTTACTTAAATCATCTATAGAGTCAACTAAAGAATCTGCAAAAGTATATCCGATTCCAACATCCGAATTTAATTCTTCATTATCTACTTTTGAAAAAGTCTAATCATAATGTTCTTGTTCAAAATCAACTTTTTTAGGATATAAGATAGTCTTAATATAATTTAAGATACTTTTTACCCTTTTTAATTTTGGTTCCCCATTTTGATTATACTTAAACTATCTAGGATTTTTCAATCTTAAATAAACCGCAGATGCTACATATAAAGCAAAATCCTCATAATATTGATATCTTGAAAAGAATTTTGCTTTATATGCTAACATGGATACCAAATGAAATATATATTCAAAAATTAAATTATTTTGTTCATCAGATGCATTTTCATCATAAGCATGTTCATCAATAAACATTGCCATCTATGTATATGTAACATCCTTAGGTTTTGTATATATCATAATATGCTACTTATTTTATCTGCTCCTTTAATAACATTAATTTCATTATCACAAGGAATAGTAAAATCACTTCTATGACTTATTACAAATACACTACTAACATCATTTAATTCCGAAGATAATAAATCAATAATTTTATTACTTCCAACATCATCAAGATTATCAAGAATTTCATCTAATATTAGAATATTACAAGAAAAATTCAAATATTTGCATAGCATATCTCTTATAGATAATTGAATAATAATATCTAGTTTCTACTTTTCTCCACCACTTAATAATTCATACTCTTTACCATCATATGAAATTGATATCTTATTACCATCAATAATAAAAGCTATAAGTGAGGTATTAAAAACAATATTACAATAATATTTACATCTTAAATCAATATACTAAATAACATTCTATAAAAGATAACTTCTAAAATCACGAATTAAAATTGTATTAATCTATTGTAATATATCATATTGTGAATTATACTTTTCCTTATTATTATTTATATACAATAGATTTTTATTTATATCTTCTAATTCATTTTGATATTCTTGTATTTGATTTATTAGATTTTGCTTGATGGATTCCTAAGAATCTATCTTAGCTTGAAGCTACGAAATCTATTTTTCGATTTCTCTCTAATCTTTTTTTATTGAATCAATTTTATTTGCATACTAAAAAGATAGGTCTTCATATTCAATAATTCTATTTGTTAAAGAATCGTATTCGGGTTTATAATTATCTCTTAAACTATTTTCCTTATCCTATTTTTCAAGAGTATATTTATCTACAAGTTCCTAATTAACATTTAAACTATAATTTTTCTAATCAATTTCTTCTTCAATATAAGAAGTATCAATTTTATGTACATCCGGTAACTTCTATTTACAAGTAGGACAAATATCACTAATAGAATCCAGTTTTTTCTTTTCTGCTTTTAACGTTCTAATCTCTGCTTCTAATCCAATAATAGTAATATGGAGAGGAGATAATTTCTAATCATACTATGTTCTTAATTCATCAAGTGCTGTATCATATTCAAACTACAATTTATCTCTATCTCTATTGACTGTTTGAAATTGATTATATGTAGAATCATATTTACCTTGATAAACAAGAATCATACAATTATAGTCATCAAGAGTTCTTTTCAACTATTCAATGTCATTCTATAAGGAATTTAAATCAATCTAATTATAAGAATTAAGTTGCTCTTCGTTTTTATTTATCATCTAATTTAACATATTAGATTTAGTTTGAAGCTCAATACTTTTATTCTTATATTCTTCTAATTTTTCATTTATGGTTGCTTTTCTATTGGACATCCTATCTTTTAAATCGTCAATCATAAAATCGGCTTTTGCTAATTGCTCTAAAATTTCTTTTCTGCCTGATGGAGTATTATTTGAAAATCTTTGTGGTAATCCTTGTCCAAATATAATAACTGAAGTTAATAAAGTACTAGTCAAATCCGGTAATTCTTCTTGCAGAATTTTTTCAGAATCTCTTAGACCTTTACCGGATATATCTTTATTGTTTTTATATATCTTAAGCGTTGATTTATATACTTCATCATCTTTTGTCCTTAAAATTATATATTCATCATTGTCTTTACTAAATTCAATTGTTACTGCTGTTCCACCTTTTGAAAACTTATTTACCACATCCTTACCACCACGAATTGTTTCTCCTGTTAATACCCAAAATATACTATCAAATAATGCGCTTTTTCCTGATCCATTACTTGATGATAAATCAGATTGATTATTATTATACCCTTTGACTGTAATATATCCAGGAATATCTAATCTTAATTCAGCATTTTTAAAACTTAAAAAATTCTTAAGTGTAATTTTATGAAAATTTATATTCATTTACATAATTCCTCTAATTCAGTAGTAACGATATCATTTGTTCCTAACTATTCTAAGATATATTTTTTAAATTCAGATAGATGATCTAATGATAACTGTTTTACATTATCCTTCATTGCTTTATCTGAAACCTTTGAATGTTCTACAATTATTCTATATGTAACTATCCTATTTTTATATTCTTCTAATGCTTTTTTCCAAGTATCGTATTCCGTATCCTTGCATTTTACGGTTAATACTGCATTATCTTTCAATCTTGATAATAGATTAAGATCATTTATCTTATAAAAATTAAATGCGTATGGATTAGATGCATATTCCATCTTTAATGTTTCTGTATCAAGAATATATATATTATGTCCATATTCAAACGCATCTTCACTAAAATTCTATCCAGTTAAATTTCCAGCATTATAAATTTTATATTTTCTTCCTACCCACGAAGCATTATGCAAATGTCCATTAATAAATAATACACAATCATCATTTATCTCATCTATACTAAATCCATCTTTAGAAGTAAAATGACCAAGATTCATTCCGGCAATATCATTATGACTAAATACAATTTTTCCTTTGGAAGAATTTCCTAGATATTCAATTAATGGTTTTCTATCACTCTATAAGATATAAGGAAGATATACTATATCGTATTTTTCGGAACTTGCAGTATATGAAGGTTTATCAATAACAACCATATTATTCCAACCTTCAAATACATGAGCAGAACTAACCAATAAATCTGATCTAGCCATCTCGTGATTTCCTACCAGAAAATACTTCTATATAGTATTGAATTTTATATCATTTAACGCAGTTATTTCTTCTGCTACTATCTTTGGCTAATCAAAAAAATCTCCTAAATATACCTCGAAATCCACACCACGTTCTTTAAAATACTATTCGGCCCAATTTATGGATTTTATACAATTTTCAATACGCAACGAATATTTTTCACCACGTAATCTAATTAAAGAAGAATTCATACAGTAATGAATATCTCCAACAATTCCAATTTTCATTTATACACCTCAAAAAGCAAATATAGAAACAATTACATAATCAATAATATCATCAACATCTAATTGTCCTAATTTAACTTTCTTATCTATATCTGTTAATAATTCAAATATTTGAATTAATTGCTTCGTATTAAATTTATTTAAATTATTATACTTGATTGCATAAAACTTATTTTTTGCAATTCCTGTACTTTCGGGAGTTGATTTTACTCCTAACTGTATTTTAATAATATCTTTTACATTCTAATAAAGAATACTTACAAAACCTAATGGACTTATATCCATTCTATCTAATTGAGAATAAATATAAGTTAGTTTTGATATGTCCTTCTTTATAATACTGCTACAAAAATCAAAAATAGTTGAATCAACTAAATCATTAAATATTCCATCTTTATAAAACTCTTTAAAGATATTCTGTTTTAAACTATTTGGAAAAATTAACATTTTATCTAATTCTTGATTTAACCTATAAATATCATTATTACAAAGATTAATCAACATATCAAGATCAGATTCTGGAATGCCATCACCAACAGAATATACAAAATCTTTTATCTACCAATCTTCTAATTTTGGAACAATAATAATATTATCAGAATATATTGACTTAATAGAATCATTTATCTTTTTACAAAGAACAATCAAATTCTTTTCTTTTGAAATATTTTGATTATAATTAAATTCATCAACATCAAATACTCTTAATTCATTACTCTCAATATCTCCAAATAAAGATGGACCAGTCATAATACTATTATCTATTTCATCTTTATAAATCAAATCAAAAGAAAAATCAAGAACTAATTTCTCTATATACTGTCTAACGATAAATTTTGTATCAGAATACTGAAAAATTAATAATTGACCAGAATATTTTTTATTTTCAATTATGTATTTAACTTCATCTATTTGCATAATATTCCTTCAATCTTATTAAATAATTCTCGAATAATTGTGTCTTATCAATATGACTTATTTCAAGATTAGCTAATAATAAAGATGTTTTCATATAAATATCATACCATATTTTATCTGCTGGATTCATTTTAATTTTCTCTACAATTAGATATTTCAATACTCTTACCACTAAAGAGATATCAATATTCAATTCTTTAACTGTATCAATTATATTAAATAAATTACCATAAGATGCGACTGAAATTTTTTCAATTATTTTATTACAAAGATCTAATAATTTATCAAAATCCGAATTGCAAAAATTTATTACATCACCTGGAGTTTTAGATATATCGATAATTAATTTATTATTTAATGTATTAAATGATTCTAAAACTTCTTTTGAATAAACATCTAATTGCCATATCCTACATCTATTTTCTATTGTAGCTAAATATTGACCTAATTTTCTTGCAGTTATAATGATAAAAGAATTTCTTGGTGGTTCCTCCAAAAACTTCAAAATTTGATTTTGAGTCTTTATATTCATATTATCTAATACATAAATAATAGGTTCTACCCTTAGATATATTTCAGTTAAAGATTCAAATGATACATCATCAAGAATCTGAACATTTAATTCTAGGTGTTCTGCTATAAACCTAATAATTAAATCTTTTCCTGAACCACTTGGTCCTACTAGTAAAACAGAATGTGGAAAATCGCTCAAAGAGAATCTAGTAATCTCAGTACATAATCTCTCTTGCCCTCTAATCATTGATAACTCCCCATCTAAATAAAATATACATCTACAGTAGATTTAATGTCTGTATCATTCTTGATATCATTTTTTAAAGTCATTAACTTATTCATAATATACTGATAATATTGCAAAGGATTCTCAAAGTTAGTAGCTTTCTTAATTTCTTCTAGTTGATTATTTGGAAATTTTGTTACTGTCAAACTATTACAAATAATATATTTTGATATATCAAGAATAAAAGATAAAAATTGATCTACAAATAATTTCAAATCATTTCCATCATTATAGATATTATTTATAATTGTTATAATAGAATCAAGATTACCATCAATTAAACTATTAATCAATTTAAAATATACTGAATAAGAATAAGAACCAAGAACTTTCAAAACATTTTCAAGGTTTAAATCATTATCATATGCTGCACATTGTTCGAGAAATGCAATTCCATCTCTCATTTGATTTTTACAAATTCTACTAATATAATCGCAAGCATCAAAATAATTTATAAAACCTTCATTCTTACAAATATATTCAAGACGCAATCTTATTAACTCAGATGGAATTCTATTAAAATTAAATACTTGACATCTATTTTTGATTGTATCCGGAACCTTATTCTTTTCAGTCGTACAGAAAATAAAAATTGTATATCTCGGAGGTTCTTCAATACATTTTAAAAATGCTTGCCATGCTTGACTAGTTAATGCATGACATTCATCAATTATATAGATTTTATACTCACTATCTAAACTTCTTTCCGATGCAGATTTAATAATTTGTTTTACATTATCTACTCCATTATTACTAGCCGCATCAATCTCTATTGGATTACCTTGATGTTTATTTATTTCATTTGCAAAGATTCTAGCAATAGTTGTTTTACCACAACCACTACTACCACAGAATAAATATGCATTTTTAAATGTATTTGTATCAATTTGTCTTGATAATATTCTAATAATTGATGTTTGACTACTTACATCATTAAATTTTGTAGGTCTATATTTAACGCTTAAACTAATCATATTTACCTCATAATTTTTTAGTTATCTAAATACAAGCCTTTGGAAGCCATCCTTCCCATACTGGAGAAAAGACTTTAATAAATTTATCATTTATATCTAATATTTCTACATCTAACTTATTTATATTATAATTGAAATCTATATCGAAATCAAATAATCTATCATGATTTATTAAAATAGAATAGCAACTACCTATTTCTATCTACTCAGTTTTAGATATAATAATTTTTAATGCATCTTCTATATTTTCTGGAATAGTTGCTATTCTACACTACTTCAATATTTTAATTATTTCTTTATTCACGAACTTCATCTACAAAAGAACAAAGCATATCTGCTAAATGAAGCATTAATGCTAAAGTGTTCTTTGTATAAATCTCTCCAATATTATTCTTTGCACTATCCGCACTCATTCCAGCATGATGATTTAAAATAGCTGCTGATTCCTCTAATGTCAATGGTATATACATTCTAGTGATTGCTTCAGATGTAGCTTCATGATTTCCATAAATAAATCTATCTTTTACATCTCTAATATTATAAGAAGGAACAGAAACCCAATCATATTTCCCAAGAGTATCTGATTTGCTTCCATTTTCTCCATAAACCTTTTCATTTCTATAACCAAGCGTATAATAATTTATCTTTGCATAATCATGACATAATGCGACAATAGCCATACTATTTGGATCTAAATTAGTTTCCATAATATTATTCAAATCAATTAATCTTTTCCAAACATTTAAACTATGCTCGCATAATCCACCTTTATACGAATTATGATATCTACGACTTGCAGGAGCATCAAAAAAATCTGTTTCGTTTAGCATTTTAATCAATTCATCCTTATCAAACGGACGAGTGATTAAATTAATTGCAGAAATATATTCTTCTTTATTTTTATCTACGTTATCCATTTTTATCTCCTTATCTATATTCATATTATATTATATAATATCTTTTCAAAATAGTCAACTATCATTTTCCTCACGTAATTTTTCAATAAGAAATTGCATCAGTTTATCATCAATTATATAATAATCTTTCTTATCTTCAAAATAAAAATTAAAAGCTAGAGAATGATTAGAATATCTCATAGCAAAAGATTCCTAAATCTATTTCTCTAGCCACTCCTTCTTAATTGAAAATGATTCTTTTGGAGTCATACAAGTTTTACATTCAATTTGCATACCAATATCTGGTATAATTACATCTCCTTTTGAAAACTTACCTGCTCCTGAATTTAATTGAATCTATCCTTCAAATTTTTTAGCAATTCTTTGTTCTTGAGTTTCTGATGCAAATCTTGTAGAATCCTTATTCTTCGTCATCTGGCAAATCAAACATTATGGAAAAATGAAGAATTTCTGGATCATTATCTGCAATAAACATAGAAATAAAAGGACAAATCAAAACCCAAAGAGGTACCTCAGAAACTGGTCCTTCGTATAATTCTTCCCAATCTTCTTTATCATCATCAATTCCCCAAATTACTACATCACGATTAATGCATAGATCGAGATCAATAAACATATCAAATAAACTCATTATAGTTCCTCCAAATTTGATTCTTCTATATCAATTCCTAATTTTTCATTGAGATTTATATTTAGCATTTGTTCAAAACTGACTATATTATCTTCTTCTTTTCTACTTAATTTTTCATAGCATTTATCATAAATCTATCTCCAGATACTCATATGATCTTTAAAATAAATGCCAACATTTCTTTTACCACGAATTTTTATTGGATCTCCATTTTCATCGCAGATTAATTCCCCTGTATCGGGATCAAGTAATTTGAATGAACCCTAAACAGAATTATCAATAAATCCAAGATGTGTTGCAACATCAATAGTATCCTGAATTACATCTACGCCTTTTGTATAATTTAAATGTAGATATCCAAGTTTTCTATCCCATTTACAAACCTTAGTTTTCAATACATAAACTTCAATTACATGACCCGCAGGAGATTGAGCTGATTTTGTTAATGTATTTCCATCTTCATCAAAAAACTCTCCACGCTTAAACATTAATCGCATTGAACAAGCATGTTTCCATGAACGTCCGCCTGGAGTAGTTAATGCATCTCCATAACCGGTCATATTATCTCGAACCTGATTAATTGCAACTAATGTAGCTTTATATTTTCTTAATAATCCAATAGCAGTATTTGCAAATCTTGTTAATGCTTTTGCAATACCACCCATCTATTGCTTTTCCATAGATTCATCTGCAATTTGCTATGGAACAAGTGTTGCTATACTATCAAAAATCAGAAGTCCAACTTCTCCAGTTTTTAACATATCAAGAGCCATATCAAAAATTTCTTCTGCTGATTGAGCTTCTGGTCTAATAATTATAGTTGGAACATCTGCATCTTCATTCATATTATAACCGAGCTTAATAGCCCATGCCGGATCTGCTGTACCTTCATTATCTAAAAGAATTATTGATCTTGGACCTTTTCTAACAATTCCAGTATTATCAGTCCATTCAACTCCTATTGGATGTCTTTCTAATTCTTTGCGTTGATAAGAAGCAGCAATTAAAAATGCTGTTGTAGTTTTACCTGAGCCTTCCTACCCACTTAATTCGATGATTCGTCCTTCTGGAACTCCTCCATAAACACAAAAATCAAATGATGGAGATCCAAGAGATAATACTCCATCCAATTCTAATGCATCTACCCCAACTTTAACGACCGAATCCCCGTATTGTTTCTTTATCTTTTTTAATACATCAGTTAAACTATCTGCCATTAATACTCCTCGACTAATCTTTGTCTCGTTGATCCCATTGTATTATCTTCCTGCATTCTCTTTGAGAGAATTTTACTAAGAGTTGCAATCATTGTCTGAGCAGCTGAAATTTTATTTTTAATAATTGTATATGCTGCTGAATATATATCGTTTAAAACGCTCTCATATTTTGATTCTGTTTCTGCTATTGCAGTTAATTCAGCAACGGTCTTTTTATTTCGCTTTTCTCCGTCTTTTTCTATATTTTTAGTATAAGCATCATTATAAACTTCTTTATATGTTGCTTTACTTAATGCATCAAATACTCCTACATGCTCAAGATTCTCATAAGTAAAATATACACAATTTGATAATTCAAGAAATGCCTTTTCTAATACGTCGCTATCTGCAGGAATATCAGGTTGAATAATTGCACTATATATCCACTTCATTAAATTATCAAGATCTCCTGCATACTTTGTTACAATATCATCACAAATAGTATTAAAATATTCTGCTTTCTCTTCGAGATTATTTTGTATATTTTTTACTTCTTTTTTATCATATATATCTAAGAATGTTGCTTTCATTAATCTCCATCCTCCAGATTTAATAATACTGAATAATCTGAATCTAAAAATGCTCTTTTCTTTACTGAAGGTATTTCAATGATTCTATAATCATTTAAAGATCTAATACCTACTGACTTCTCTCCGTTTTCTTTCATTGTCTTTATTGTGCTTACTGGAATATAAAACACCTTATCTTTTTCAGTTAACCATAAAATTATTCCACATCTTACTCCTGGTATTCCAACTTTTGGTAATAACTTTTCATACTAAGTGATATTAATAAATGGAATAGATGCTCCTCCATGAGATTTACATTCTAAATAAAATATACAAGGTTTTGAATAACCTATAAAATCACTTACTTGAGTTATTGCTTTATATCCAGTAACCACATCATATAATCTATCAATAGTTGAATTCGGAACGGTTTTTAAAAAATCTTCTTTAAATTTAGATTCAAACTACTTTCCTCTATTCTTTGCCATTAATCCATACTTACTTCCGGAATAATATTTTTAATGGATACCCTACTTATTACTAAACATTGCTTATCTCCAAAATTAAAAGTTAAATCGGATTCCGTACAAGTATCCAATACTGCTTGCAATTCATTTAAATCTACAATTAAAACATAATCATCGGTAAAATTACTTGGAACAGAACTATATTTAATAACTTCTATATTTTTAGAATCAATATCGGAAACAATAATCCCATCAGAATTAAATGTTAATTTAATATATGGAATTAAAAGTTTAGCTCCTCCTACAAATAATTTAATTCTATTTAGAGCATCATTAAATTGATTAGTATTAACATTAACTGAATAAATATATTGATTATACGCTCTATTTCTAATTGCTTCTGCTGGAATGGATTTAATCATTCCTTCGTCTCCAGAAAGAATAGCAGTCAATTTAATATTATTTGCTTCGAATCTAATTTTGGTTTGAGTAATCTCTTCGCTAATTTTAGTACTTCCAATAACTAAATGAGTTTTTACTCCTTTAAATAATTTAAATAATTTAACCAATCTTTGATTAAATAAAAGTTTAACTTTAGAAGGAAGATCAAATTTATTTACACAAGCTCCTGAAGTAAAAGTAATGGCTCCTTTTTCATCCATATAATACATTTTTTGAACTGGTCGCGAAAGAATACCAGTAGATAGCTACCTAGTATTATATTTCAATATACTAAATAAAATATCTCCTTCAATATCAAATTCAGTATCAATACTTTCAATATTAATTCTAGGAATTTTAAATAAGGTATTATTTTCAAAAATTAAAGGTAATTTATAAGATCCATTTCCTTTAATAATTAAAAAATTATCTTTTACATTAATTTCTACTGTATCCGTAGTTGTAGATGAAATTAATTTTAAAAATAAAGTAGCATTTACAGTTGCTTCAAAATCTTCTTCATAATCAATAGTCATTGCAACATCAAGAAGATATTCTTTATTAGTAACGCTAAAATTAAGAATACCGTTTTTAGCAACTAATTCCAATGTTTCTGGCAAGGCAGTTAGATCAGTCGATTCTACTGCAGGAAGAATAGTCTAAGCTAAATTCTTTAAATCTTCTACCTTTAAAATCATAAGTATCTCCTTTTATCTTAAAATAATTCTATTTTTGTTCCAATCTTTTTAGGTGGATTATATTGATTTGCCCATTCCCATAAACTTTTTAGATTAAATAATCTTCTTTTTTTATAATCTCCAACCAACTCATCTAAAGTATAACCATATTTTTTTAATTTATTTTCAAATTCCATTTTTATAGCAGAATTTTTATTTATAATATTATCATTGTCGAGTAATCCATGATCGCTAATATATACGGGTTTAGTATCAATAATAATATTACCATAGGAAGCAGTCATTAACCAAGTAGTCGAATCAGTTGAAGTAAAATAAAATTGATTTAAATAATCATATTTAGTCATTCCAAAAGCATGAACTTTAATATTAGGATTAGAACTTTTAGAAATAATATCAAAACATTTCATTAAAAATCCTTTTAGAACAAAATCAGATTTACCAACCATACCACCTAAACCAAGGTATTTAATTGGACCATGTTCATCTGAATACTCTAAAATATTAATTAAATGATCAAAAGATTCTCCGCAATGAAAAGTACAAAGCAATTTATCTGGATTATTTACTTTAGATCTCATATATAAAAAATTCTACCAAGTTTTATCTGCGGATTCATCCACTTCTTTTTGTGTAGCGGTATTCGATGCTTTTGGTTCTCCTGGAATATTATCTACAGAAGCATACACAGTAAAATATTCCTAATACTGATTAATAAAATTAATATAGTCATCTACATTGATAGAGACTCCTTTAGTCCAAGCACTAAAGGCTCCACTATCAATAAATAATTTACATTTTACATTTTTACTTTTAATTTTATCTATCCAAGTTAATATATCTTTTCTTTGATTTAACTAAGATAATAGTACGCATCCATTATTATCTAAAAGAAATTCGAATTCTTCATCCAAAGATATTCCAGTAAAATAAAAATCAAAGTTCATATTTTTCTACCTTTACGAACATGTTCTTAGGAACACTATCATCTACATAAGAAGTAATATGAAGATTGGTAGCAGAAGGACATTGTTCCAAAATAATATTTGAAATATTATTAATTACTTCTTCGATAATTAAATTTTGCTTTTCACATCTTTCTTCAATAGCTTTATCCAAATATACATAATCTGGAATTTCAGCTCCAGGTTTAAAACTAATCTCTAGTTGATTAGTATACCAATCTCCACCTAACCTACAATAACAATGAATCTTTTTAGTTAAAGTAATTTTACTAATTCCATATTTATTCGGAAAACTATATTCTGAATACATTAGCTATTCTCCTTAAAATAATTCTATTTTTTTATATCCTAATGGATTTTGGTAATTCTTTCGGATTCCTTTATATTTTTCTAATATATCGTCTACTAATTCTGGATTTCGATATAATGAATTTAATAAATCCTTATCCTTAACGAATTCATTACAAAGAAGCTTAAATAAGTATCCTTTTAACCCTATAATACCATAAGAATAATCAATTGCTTCCTGTTTTCCCGAATTAATTATATGATATGATCGTAAATAAGTCAACTATTTATAATTATCAAAACTAGAAAAAATAAAAAATTTCTAATTTTGCGAAATATCTAATTTAGAAAAATCTATACTTTTTAAATAATTTAATCCTAAGCATAAAAATATAATATCATATTCCGGCAAAATTTTATTTAAATCTTCTGTAATATGAAGATTTATGCTATGATTTTTAATTTCCGTTTCATTCATATCGTTAAAAGAAGTATTATATGAATGAATAGGGGTATTAGGTTTAATAACTCCATAACCTGCCGAAATAATAATCATATCTAAATTATCATAAGATTTTAAATAATTTAAATATCCTTCTTTAATTAATAGATGCTATGCCCCTTGATACATTTCTATCGCGGGGCATATTGTTTTATCGGTATATTCATATTTCTTTTTTGCGGTACATGAAGTAATCACTAAAATTTTCATTTTTGATTCCTCAATATAAGTTCCATGGCTTTCTTTTCAAATTCTTCTCTTGCGCCAATATTTTTTCTTAACTCTTTCGTCATAAAAGTAACGTTGGTACATCCAGAAGATTTAATTCCTCGAGCACTAACACAACCATGTTTCATATTTAAATTAACGTAAACCTATGTAGATCCAGTTGCTAAAGAAATACATTCTGCAATATCTGATGCCAATTTTTCTTGAAGTTGCAACCTTTTTGCACATAAATCTACAATACGATAAATTTTACTTAAACCAAGAACTTTATATGTATCATCCTCATTTTTAATTGGAATGTATCCAATTATTGCAGAACCATCATACATTAAAGCTAAATGATGTTCACAATGACTAAAAATACCATCCTAGTAAATAGTTACAATAGGATCATATCCAACTTCAAAATTCTTATTGAATTTATTAGCAATCTATAAATTAGTATATTGAGTACCTTCAAGTAATTCTTTCCAGTATCCTACAACTCTTCTTGGAGTTTCAATTAATCCAGCTCTATTAACATCTTCCCCAAAAGATTCTAAAAGTAATTTTATTGCTTTTTCACATTTCTTTTCATTAAACATTTTATACTCCCTATTTATTTCCCCAAACTAATGTATGAATTTGAGGAAGAACATAAACTTTATTCATAGAAGATTCAGCAACTTTATTAATTAACCATTCATAAGACTTTAAAATTCTTTTAGAAATATCTCCATCTTCTTTAGTATCATCATTTCCTACGCTTAAATAAAATCTAAAAGAAGGACTTAAACAATCCTAAAATTTATCATAATATTTCTACGCAAAATTGAAATCTTCATCATTAAAAACTGGAATCTTTAAAGCGATCATGGGAGGCAAAGAACTGGAATAGATATAATTTTTAATGTTATTCATTACGTCGGGCTGCCCACTAGAAGGAGCCTTAGGACTAAGGACTAAAGTAGTTATATATTCAAGCCATTCAGGAAAATAACTACCCTACGTCTCAACTCCAACCTAAATATTAGAAAGAGATAAATTATATACTATTTTACCAAAAGTATATAAACAAGGATTTCCTCCAGTTAAAATTACCGAATTGCAATTTGTTTCTTTACATTTATTTAAAAGAAGATCGAGTAATTGCTATTCTTCATATTTAACCGCATTTTTAACGTTCCAAGCAAATTTACTATCGCACCAAGAACAAGCAAAATCGCATCCAGCTACTCTTACAAAAATACTCTTTAATCCTACATCCGGTCCTTCTCCCTAAATAGTTGGACCAAATATTTCGGCTACTGGAATCATCAATATTCTCCTTCAAAATAGGTAGCAATATTATTTTCGGTTTCTTGTACAGATACCATTACAATATCTACCCATTCATCTATCTCTTTAATTTTATGAAATAGTTCATAATAAAAAGTCATAGCCATCCATTCAGCGGTAGGGCTATCAGAAACTACATTTAATTTTTGTTCTGGAGCAAGAGTTTGAATAACTGATACCAATGGATCAATATCCCTAAGAATCAATGAATGATCATATTTATTTTCTATAGTTTCTTTAATGATCTTCTTAAGGTATTTAAAATCAATGACCATTCCAGAGGTAGTTATTTCTGATCTACTTAAATAAACAGTTACTTTATAACTATGACCATGTATGGAATCAGAACATTCTTTTGAATAAGTATCAATTCCATATAATCTATGAGCAGCTTCAAAAGAAATAGTTGTTTCAATTTGATACATTATTATACCTCATATGGGACGGGATCAATTACCCCATTTTCTAAAAATGCTTTTTTTCTATCAATGCAGGTACCACAGGTCCCACACTGTTTATCTCCACCTTCATAACAACTCCAAGTAAGTTCATATGGTACCTTTAATCTAAGACCTTCTTTAACTACTTGAGCTTTATTCCAATTAATTAAAGGTCTACATACCGTAATATTTCCATAGGTTCCTAATGAAATTGCATGATTCATAGCTTCTGCAAACTCTGGTGTACAATCAGCATAAGCATTTCCTGCTGCATCATCTGCATGAGCTCCATAGTAAATTTCTACTTTTTCATTAGGAAAAATACTATCAGCATATGCGGCAGCAATACTTAAAAATAAACCATTTCTGAAAGGCACATAAGTTGCAACTCTACCATTACTAGTATGTTTAATTTGCTCTTCATATGAAGCATGTTCAATGTTTTTTCCACCCTTAACCAGAGTACATACATCACTTGCATATTTCATTACATTAGATATATCTTCCTCAATATGTCTAACACCATAATAATCAGCTACAGCCTAAGCACATTTCAATTCCTTATCGTGTTTTTGTCCATAATAAAGAGATGCTGTAACTACATTTTCTACTCCATATTTTTCAATAGCCATAGCTAAACAGGTAGTACTATCAAGACCACCACTACTTAATACAAATGCTTTACTCATTAATAGTCTCCTTCTTAGTTAGTTTAGTTGAAAGATAAAGGAAAGGAGTATCACACAAACCAACTACGATTTCCACTAAGCTAGTGGTAATAGCCATCATTAAAATAGTTTTATTATCATAAATACCAAAAAAGGCTCCAAACATAAAGAAAAAGTTTTCTAAAGTATTACAGATAATAGTTGCTACGTTATTTCTAAGCCACATATGTTTATTATTCATTTTCTTCTTAAGAGCATCATAAATATAAACATCTACCATATTAGCAATAAAATACATAATTACGCTAGAAATACTGATTCTAAGATTCAGAGAAAATAGAGTTTGCATCGAAGGATTTGCATAATCAAAATCAGTTGGTTTATACCAAAGACAAATTTGACTGGCTACGATAAAAGAAAGAGTTCCAACCATTCCAATAATTACGCCCTTTTTTGCATCTTCCTTACCAAATCTTTCTGTAATCATATCCGTAGCTAAAAATGTAGATGCAAATAGAATAGTTCCTAAAGTATAACTAATTCCAAATAAATCCGAAGTCTTTGCTGTCATTACATTTGCCAAAATAGAAGCAATTGCAATCCATGCAATAAGACCCTCTTTATTTAAGAATTTATTAATTAGGGTTAAGGCTAAAAAACATACTACCAATTCAATAATAAAAATAATTTCATTAGGCATAATAAATAAATCTCCTTAGTTTTTTTATTAGAGTGAGGGTTGTCGCATTGCCTCACTATTATAGTATACAACAAATTTTTTCTTTAATCAACTATATTTAAAATCTTTTTCAATTGATTTTCAGTTAATTCTTGATGTTCATTATAAATATCATTAAATGCATCTTTTTCGTTTTTTGTTTTTAATAATTTCTAATATTCATTATTTAAAACATCAGAATAATCGGATTCGTACCAATGTGTTTCTATAGTAGCATCGCATTTAAATGGAACTTGAACTACTGGTTTTGCACTTTCTTTCATTACCGACGTTAAGATTTCTGCTACCTTATCGGCATTTTCTTTTGGACATTCTCCAATTAATTCATCATGAATTTGTAATAGAATCTTAAATCCTAAATCTCTTAATTCTTGATTATCAAAAACTTTTCTCATGGCAAGTTTAGACATAGAGGCTGCCCCTCCTTGAATTCTTGCATTTACACATTGTCTTTGAGCCTATGCAATGAATCCACCATTATCTGTTATATGCACATGATTTTTTTCTGCTTCTTCCTTAATGATATTATAATCTTTTCTAGATTTAATTGATTCTAATTTTTTCTTATATTCATTTATTATTTTAGAATTTTCCGATGAATATTTACCCATTGAATATAAAAGAGGATTAAAATCGGAAGATTCATTATCAGTTTTAATTGTATATTTTGGAAGTTGAATATCTGGTAATCTTCTTCTGCGACCCCATAGATCTTCCACATATCCATTCTATTTAGCATCTGCTTCTGTTTTATCAGTCCATTCTTTTACTTTTGGAAATCCATTATAAAAATCATCGATAATTTTTTGAGCACCTGCTAAATCTGTACCAATCTATTCAGCTATAGAATTTGCTCCTCTTCCGTAGATAATTCCAAGCAAAAGTGACTTACAATTACTTCGTCTTTTCTTACCTTCAGGATTTGGAGTACCATCTTCTCTATGTTCCATATTATCCCAATAATTATTTTTATATACTCCGGATGCAATAGTTGCATATAAATCTTTTCCTTGCATATATGCATCCGTCATATTTTTATCCTGACTGTATTGGCATAATAACCTTGGTTCCTATTGTGATTTAAGAAAAGTCCGCTCCAACGAGAATATTTGGTTTTCGAACGCGAACTTTCATTTTAATCACCTTCTCTCTAATATATAACTGTAATTATATTACCATTTTTAATTAAATCAACTATTTTAATAATATCTTTATCCAATTGATAACTATTATTAACTTTTAATTCTGATGCGAGAATCCAACCATTACTTGTTTCGATTTCATCATCCTCATTAATATCAAATCTATCCATTAAAGTTTCAATTTCGTAATTTGTATAACCTGCTTTAAATAATAATCTAATTTCCTTATTATGGGACGGGATATTTTGCATTATGTTATCGTTAAGCTCTTTATCTTAACTTCTACATCTACGTAACTCTCAATGTAGTTCAGACTATATCATTAACTCATTTATCTATTATTTTTAAATTAATAAGATATTTTTTATATAAATGAGTTATCGCGCGCTCGTGGGGAAATTATCGATATTAACTCTCATTCCCTAGTCGTTGCACCTTCTTATTAATTTCTAATAAGCTTGGCTCAATGTTAAGAATTTATGTTACCTCTATTCATTGAATTCACGCGATTTTCATATACTCTCACGAATATATGCCTCCATTAATTAAAGGTTGGGATCACTACTACTAAATCTTCCTGTACCTGCTCCTAACTAGTTAAAATGTGCATGAAGTCTATTATCTTTTTCACTTACGCATGTTGGCAATTTATCAATATATGTTCCTATTAATTTTTCTAATCCTCTTTTTTCTAAAATTAAATCACATATAGGGAGCTTAATTTTTTGTAAAATTTCTTCTCCTGTTCCTCTTGGAGTTTTTTTATCAATTAAACCTACTTTTAATATATCATATAAAAGTATTGCTAACTAAGTTGGACTGGTTATCTAGATAGGATTCTATAATTGTTCATTTTTAGATTTCTAATAAGTATATTCACCATTTTTATTTGGTTTTTTAGATAATGGTTTAGCATTAGCCTCTTCTGTTAATCTCCACTTTGCTATCTAATCATCATACTTTCTTAATTCGATTTCGATTTGCTTATCTACACCATTTGCAATATCATGATATTTTTTACTTAATCTTTTTGCATATTCCTAATCAATACAAATACCAGTCAATTCCATTTCTGCTGCCACTTGAACAACAGGCATTTCCACATTTAATAAAAGATTTAATAATTTACTATTATCTGGAAGCATATACTGTTTTAATTGCCATTCATATAAATCATACGTCATCTTAGAATCTGTTGCTGCATATAATGCAAATAATTCGGGATTAAAAATTGCATAAGGTAATCCTTCAAATAAATGCTCAATATCATATTTTTCTTGACTTGAATCTATTTTATCTATATATTGTTCTTTTAATGAAGCTCTTAATTCATTTTCATCTAAAATTTTTGCTGCAATCATTGTATCCCAATATGGAACTAATTCAATATCGCAAGTGCATTTCAAAACCTGATAATCAAACTTGCCGTTATGCATAATAACTTTTACATTATTCTAAATCAAACGTAAAAGCTACTCTTTAATCTATTCTTCCGTAATTTGATTATCTAATAAATTACCTTCTTTATCTACATGATTTACTGGAATATATGCTTGTTTCATTGATGGTGTATAAATACATAATCCCATCAATTTACAAGTTATTGGATCTAGACTGTTATTTGTTTCTGTATCTACTGCTATGGATCCATTCTTGATTGCAATAGAAAAATAATTTTTAAATGTTTCTAAATCTCGAATTACTAAAGTATTATCTTTATATTTACCTAATATTCTATATACTTCTTCTTCAATAGATGGAATAAAAGAATATGGATCTACTTCTTTATCTTTTTTTGTCTATTTTGTTTTTACACTATTTTCCGATACTACTTTTTTTGGTTTACTAATCTTATCAAGAATTTTCTTTTTATTTTCTTTTGGTGCTATATCAAATTCAGTTCCCCATAAAGACATATAAACTCCTTATATAATAAGCATGGATAAATATTTATCCATGCTTATTAATTATAAATTAATAAAAACGCTGAGGTCTGGAAACACTTGAAACGGTATTAGGACTCTGCCATGGTGCCGTATTAGAAGAATTACCACCAGTAGAAGGAGGAGCAGTATTATTAGTTTCTGTATTATCATCAAAAGCTCCATTAATCACATAATACTTCATCTCATCTGCAGTCTTGGATGCTACAATATTACCAACTACAGAATATTCATCAAATGCGCTAGTATCCTTTGGATAAAATTCTTCCTTATAGACATTAGGATTACCAAACATAATACTATAAGTAGTATGCATATCGCCCTTTGCACCATTTCTACGAATCTTGAATACACAATCACTGAGAGGACCATATTCATCCATCAGATTCTTAATGGTAGTTGCATACTGAGTACTTCTCTCCCAAATCCTAGGCAGTACCACAATATTACCACTTTCATCCTTCTGATACTCAAGCAAATGAATATAAAATCTCTGACTAGTCTTCATACCCGCATTACAAAACGGACATTTATCAAGAGGATCTCTAAGAGTACGAAGACAATCAATCTTCCTGCGCTTATCACCAACCTAAACTTCATGAACAGTCACGATATCAAAACTATCGGTGGAATCATGAAGAATCCTAACAATTGCTTCATCACCATCATCTGCAAGGGAAAAGAACCCAACTCCAGTATTATTGCTATTTGCACTTGACTGTGCTTCTTCATAAGAAATTTTTGCCATATTTATACCTCCAAATTTTTATTCATCTATAATTATAATACTTTTATTCATCAATGTCAACTAGCTCTTCTGTGATTTCTGTAATTTCCTAATCATCTTCAGAATTTTCTTCTGATTCGTCAGCGATTTTCATACAAGACCAAACAATTTTTTCATCTTTAACGGCATCATCTGTATTCCAATAATTATTAATTGTCTTTACTTCAGTGACAAAAACATCGGTGTATTCAAAATTTTCTGCTAGACATATCGCATAACCAATTGTCATATTCTTATCTGCAAAATTTTCTGCAAACTTACAATTTTCATTTAACTCAATTTCATCATCTGGATTACTTTTAACTGCATAAATATTGTATTTTATAGATACTTCTTCAAGAACTTTAATACTCATAAATATTTGTCCTCCAATTTTTTAAATTCTTCAAAAGTTAAATTATTTACATCTTTTCCTTTTGGTAATTGTATATAATCTATCAAAATATCATCATAGATATTATTAATAAATCTGCCACTACCCTTAAAACCAGCTTCATCGCCATCTAAACAAAGAATAAAATGACGAACACCAGATTTATTTAATTCATCATATTGTGTTTTTGTTCCTGTACCAAACAGTGCTATTGCCGGTCTATTCCAACCGTATAAAGTTAAAGCATTTATTTGACTTTCTACTACATAAACTTTGCTATAATGATTCTTTATAGCATTATTAAGTAGATAGATAGGTTTCTAAATATTATCTGGAATTATAAAATGCTTATTATCTATACTTCTTTGAAATATTCCTACTAATTTATCATTACTAGACCATACAGGAAAAGTTATACATCTATTGACTGGATTAAATCCTACTCTGAATTTTCTTATAACATCTAGACTTAAATGTCTATTTTCAATAAGATAATTCAAGGCTTCTTCATTATTATATTCAAAAGATTCTAAAATACTATCATCAATATACTTAAAAGATTTCTTTTCTTCTAATTCTGGTAATAAAATATCCTTCTTACTTAATAATGAACCAAATCTTTGAATTAACCATTCTTTTCCTAATTCATCATCATTTAAATTTAAACAATGACTAACTACGGAATATAACTATGCTTTCATGCCACAAGTAAAACAATGCAATGTTCCAGCAGTTATATTATCATTATCCGTTTTTTGATAGATAGAACAAGAAGGATGTAATTCATGTCCGTCTTTATGATACGGACATTGTACTCTTAAATATTCTCCTTTATTTTGAATATCCTTGAAATACTAATTACTTGATTCATATCTAATCTATTTAATTATATTAATTATAGGTTCTAGAATAATCTTATTTCCAAAAATTATATTCATCCTACACAAATCAAAAAATGAGTACAAATACCAAGACGATTACAAATTACAAAATACGAATTATCATTATAATGAATAGTACTGGATTTAATATCGTGCCATACGAATATCTTCATGATATCCTCGAACTTCCAACCAGCATATTTTGCAGTAAGTTTATTTGCTTCATTGATAATATTCATTTTTCTTTCCTCCATATTTTGTTTTTATTACACTTATATTATAATATAAAAAATAAGAAAAATCAACTATTAAAATACATCTTGTTCATATTCATTTCTTAATTCTTCCGTTCCCTCTCCATTAAGCGCATTATTCTCTTCTGGAATATATTCAAAAATTCCTTTATCTAAATCAATAGCATATCTAATTTTTTTATTTGTTTCTGAATCTCTTGATTTAACTATATTAAGAGTTAATACATCATCTTTCTGTTCAAGAAATAATAATAAAGTACTATCCTGAGAAATTCTATCTGTTTGAGCTACTTGACTGGTAGACAATCCACCTTCTGATGATGTTCTATTTTGCTGTGATACTGCAATAATTGGTATCTTCTTCAATACTTGTAGATTTTTTAAATCCTTCGATATATTTGATGCTCTATCTACTGGATTTCTTGCTTTCCTATCATCTTCCAATAAAGAATGCTAATCTACAAATAATATATCAAGATTTTCTTTTTCAATAAATGCTCGTAATGCATTTACGCCAGCAGGTCCATCAATCATTGCTGGAGTCAATACTTTAAAACATCCTTCGTAACTTTCAGGTAACTTATCTATATATGCTTTATATTCATTTGCTATATCGCTAATACCTTTGGTTATACTATAATTAGAAATATGAGAAACGAGTGTATCGAATCTATATCCAACTTTTCTTTCACTCATTTCACCAGAATATAATCCTACTCTTAGATTTTGTTGTAATGCTGCAACAGCGCATTTTAATAAACACCAAGTTTTACCTACACCGGGTCTTGCAACTATTGTAGCCAACTCTTCTTGTCTATCCCAACCACCAATTACTTTATCTAATTCATTAAAACCGCTTTTGATGTAGAATTTTGTAAATTCACTACATCTATCTACATAATCATTATATCTTGAAATATCTTTAGTTATATCAACTGTATTTATATGTTTTGCTTTAATTGCAGTTTGAGATCTTAAAGCTAAAAGATTCATAGCTTCTTCGGTTTTATCTTCACTTAATAGTTTTCTTATATCATTAAATGTTTTAGCTAGAAATCTTTTATCTCTATCTTCAAATAAAGCATCAATTAAATAATCTCTTGATTCGTTTACTTCAATGATATCAAATTCTGGAAACTTTGAAAGAAAAGTTACTTTATCTGGAATTGTTCCATATTCATTAAGATGATTTACGATAAAATTATATTCATCTTTATAATCACAAAATAAATCCTCATTAAGATTATTTATTAAGAGTAAAGAACTATCTTTAGATTCGAGGAGTGCATTAAGAAACTGCAGTTGAATCATTTAACTAACCCCCTCTTATCTTGACCTATAAATTCTATAACTTCCGAAAGATTTACAATTCTGCTATACAATCTATCTCCAAGACTTTCGCTCAATTCCTTACCAAAAAGATTACTTGTATAAATGTTGCTTTTACCTGTATTTAATCTATAATCTATAATACTTAAAAGATTTTCCATTTCATACGTGGTAGCAGTTTTAATAGCAATATCATCCCATACTACTAAATCAACTGCTTGAATATTTTCTTTGATATGAGTTATATAATCATCTTGTTGAGATATACTATTCTTTAATGCAATTAAAAATCTTGGAACATTTATAAATAATGCTCTACATTTCAAATCTGATTTATGCCATATATTTTCAAGATATGATTGCATTAATCTAATAGCCCAGCATGTTTTTCCGTTACCGCAGATATGAGAATATAGATATAAATTATTACCTGAAGTTACCCAAGATTCTATATTCTTTTCAATTTCTTTTAATCTAATAAATGCTTCTCTATCTGCACCATTAGAATCAATATACAATGTTTTATGCACTCTTTGTATATCAGATAATAATGAATCCTGATATAGTTTATCTAATTTGAATAATTTACTGCAAAAGATATTTTTATCTTTGCATTCACAATCAATGGATGAATTATATTTACTACAATAATCCTTCATCCAGCAAGAATCACTAAGAATCATAAAACCTCACTTAAAATACTTCATTACTAATTCCAACTGTGTTTTCTACTGTTCGATTTTGTGGAACCCTATATTGAACATTATAATTACTTTTATAAGTATTCACTGCCCAAGTCATATCTCGATATCCACTTATAGATGCAATTTCAATTACTTTCAACGCTACATCTAGATTTCTATGTGAAAATTCATCAATAACTTGCTGAGCAGAGACTACAGATTTTTTACTCATCCAACCTTGCTTTGCAAATACTGAATCAATCCAATCAAAATACGCTTCCCTTAATTCTTGATTGGTTGCAGTTACAAAACTTTTCATTTCATCTTTAATAGCTTCTGCTTTTGTTTTCTTCTTTGGTTTTTTATTTAATGCTACAACTTTCTGAATATCAGAAACAAGACTTTCGTTATCACTCATTATAATAGAAGTTAAAGTAGAAACATCAAGATATAAAGCATTAGATTCATCATTTTCTTGTTTCTTTAAAATTCCTAAATTAATCAAAAGATTTTCAATTTCAATTTGCTCGTCTACTTCAAAAGTTGTAATAGATTGAACATAATTTCTATCTACACAAAAATATTCATCATTAGTCAACTTTTGCTTATTAATCGCTTTTGAATTTATACTTAAAAGAGTATTTAAATAAATTGCAGGATGTAATCCAATAATTTTTGCAAGCGATATATTATAAGAATTATAATTTGTTTGAGATATCAAATCTATTAGCATATATCTAACTCACCTTTAACTTCTAATATAATTTATCAATTCTTTATCTCGTCTCAATAAAAATAAAAGATTTGTTATATTTCGTATCATTCTTTCTGATGGTAGATTTTTAATAAATTCTACTGCTTGAATTACATCCTTTTCATCTAAATCATATATATTAGAAAAAATCTTGATATATCTATCATCTATATTTCTAAGATATTTCAAAAGTTTTCTTAAACTTAAGGTTGCATAATCTTTATTTTCTTCCTTTGAAAATACTTCTACATTCACAATTGCATCTAAAAGAAAAGCAGAAAAATAATCATAATCGAAAAACATTTTTCTAACTTTTTCGTACATATACATCTTCATAAATGGAGATTGATCATAATATGGAAGATAATAATCATCAGATGAATCTTCCTCTAATTCTTCAAGACTTAATGCATATTTATTAGTTTTTCTTTTATCATATTCTAAAGATTGAAAATAATTTAATTTTGCTGAATAAATACAAACACTAATTGCTTTTTCTGGACCTTTTTCATCTCCATATAATTTATTATTAGGATCCGTCCAAACATGATGATTTAATGCGTTATATAATCCTTCGATAAACCAATCATAAACATCTTCCTCTGATGCTAACTTAATTCTTTGAGCATAATATGTTCTTTGAATAATATACCAATATCTACAAATGACAGCACTAAGATATGCTTGAGATTTATCTGGATCAATTTCTAAATTTTTAATATAATTATCACAAAGATCAATAGAAGAAATAGATTTCCAATCTTTAATTAAATTAGCACATTCTTCATAAGATCTTTTATAATCATCTAACATTTTAAAACTCCTATATAATATATAATTATTATAATTAAATTTATTATCTATTTCTCTTATTAATTATTATTATATATATTATATATGCAAAAATCAACTATCTTTTAAGTCCAAAATCAATTTTTTTAGTCTTTCCACAAAATTTTCATTGATTTGATTATCAATTATATAATCTTCTACTAATGATTTATCCTAAACAATCTATTTAACTTGCATATCAAAAGTATCGGTATTCCAAAGATAATATATTAAAACCGAATTTTTACTACCAATTCTATGAATTCTATCTTCACATTGCTAACAATCTGCCGCCGTCCAGGGACAATCTATAAATATCATGTAAGATGCTGCCGTTAATGTTACTCCGGTTCCCATTTTCTATGTTGTAGCCAATAAAACTTGATAAGAATCATCATTCTAAAATTTTTCAATATTATTAGAAATTTCTTTATCGGAATAGTCTCCAGTACAGATCAATGGATGAAATTCTTTTAATTTTTCATTTAATTGATTCAGAGTTTCTTTAAATATTGAAAATATTACAACTTTTTCTTTATTATACATGATTTGTTCTGCTAAGTCAACTGCTCTTTTAATTTTTGACGATTCTATATTTAAAGTTGTAAGCATAGAAGGAGAAGCTGTTGCTTGACGTAATCTTGATACTAACGATAAAACTTGATTAGAATCTAATTCTACTTTATCTATATCTTCAAATACTCCATTTACAATATTATCATAAAATGCTCTTTGCTAATTATCCATATCAACAAATTCATCAATTATAGTTTTTTCAGGAAGATTTAATAATTCTTTAGTTCTTCTTAAAGAAACTTCAGCAATCTCCTATTTAAGAACATCAGTATTTTTATAACCAATTATTTCATTATGAAAAAATCCGCCATATTTAATATAATAATTTTTAAAAGTAGAATAATTGCTATGTTCTTTTCCAATCCATTTTAATGGAACATATGAATCTAACGGAGAATTCATAATAAGAGTTCCTGTTAATCCAATCTTATATGTAGCATTTTTTAATTTTTGTAGATTTTTTCCTTGTTGGGAAATTGGTGATTTACAATGATGAATCTCATCTACTACAATCATATCAATTTTATTTTTACCATTATTAATAAGTTTTACTATTTCATCGTCACGTAAAGTTTCAATATTCATAATAATAAAAAATTCATTGATTTTTTTAGATAACTACTCTTTACGATATTTTATACCATCATTAACTATTTTACCTCTTGTGTTAATACGTTCTCCAAGAATAATAGAATTTGAATTTCCATGCTTTTCGATTTCTTTTTTCCAATTATATTTTAAAGTGTTAATACCGCAAATAATTAAACAATGTTCAATTAATTTCTATTTTTTTAATGATTCTGCAATATAAATAACTTGTAGAGTTTTTCCTAAACCAGGAGAATCTAATAATAACCATTTATCATGATTAATACCATAATTAATTCCTTCTAATTGATAATCAAAGGGCTTTGTTTTTAATTTAGTTACATCAATATCTATTAGCATATCCTAATGAAATTCTGCAATATTATCAATTAATTCAATATCATCATAAATAGTGAATTTATCTATTAATTTTGATAATGATGTAAAATCTACTTCCCATATCTTAGTTTTCTTATCATATAAACTAATCTATGCAGTTTTTACAATATCAATAAGATTTTGATTATATGGAATCTGAATAAAAGCAGAATATAATCCAGGACACTTTTTTGGAGTATTTATAATAATCTTAATCATTAGTCTTCCTTCAATAAAACAGTCGGTTTTAATTTTGTACTATATAATTCATTAAAATTAAATTTTTCATCAATAAAAGAATTAAAACTTAATTTTGCAACAACTTTAAATTTAGTATTACAATAATTACAGATATAAGAATCTTCTACTTGACCCGTATAATCCGAATCAATGATTTCATGTGTATCACTTGTTTTCTAGATATAGTAATTATTATCTAATAATGATACAAAGATTTCTTCTGGCAGATACTCTGCGCTGCAAGTTGGACATTTTATATATAGATTTTGATTTCGTTTCATTTAATCACCTTCTTATTGACTTAATTAATTAAAAACGTATTTAGATTTTTATATTGATTTTTGAAAATTTTTCTGAAATAATGTAAATACTTTACTGAAATAAAAAAGTCTTTTTATCGTTATTTTTTAGATAAAAAAATATAGTATGTAGGTTATTCCTACATACTATATTTACAAGATAACATTAGATTACGCCACCATCAATTTCATCCAATCCTAACCAGAATTTACTTCGTTCTGGAATTCTCCACTAAACCGGAGATGTATTTGGAATTTTTTCAATTATTGGTAATGTGTATAAAGTAAATTTTGTTAAGTCTTCTCCATTAATTAATATATCACTTTTTGCTGGGATAGAAGAAGTTAATACTAATCCTTGAAATCCATCTAGTAATTCAACCCATTTTGAACTGTTCCATGCTCCTGTTGTTGCAGAAATGCATTGATATTGAACATCATTATATGTTACTAACTGTCCAGGAATATAACTAACTGAACTATTATATGCTGCTGGAGGATTATCCTATAAAAGCTCCCCAGGAACTCTTAATTCAGGATAAGCATTTGAATTTTCTATTAAAATTGATGCATATATTGTGCTGGTTGTTGATGCATTAAATAATGATATTATATTACTTGAATTATCTATCTAAAAATAATATCCATGAATATTTATTTCAAAAGGACTACCAAGATTTTCTGAAATAACAAAACCATCTGTATCCATTAACATATTAATAGATCTTGATATAGCTAATTCCGTCATTAATTTCGAAGAAAAATCTTGAGTATAAACTCTCCTAGTTGATGGAAATACATTTATTAAATCAGAACTAAGATAATAAGGAGTAACTGCCATTTAATCAACCTCCATTTCTTATATGTAATTTCCATTGAATTGCAGCAGATGTTCCAGGTAAAATACTACCTAAACTTGACGCTGGTATATCAACGTATGCAAGATCTCGATAACTTCCCATATAAATATCAGGATCCTTATCTGCACATAGAACTACCTAATATATATCTTCTGACATAGGGTCAATTGCTATTGCTAACTAAGAATATGGTATCTAAGTTTCACATTGGACAATATATTCAGTTCCTTCAATTTTAAAAATTCTTCCGGTCAATGATACAACTTGAGTAAGAATTGATTTATTATTACTTTTATTTCTTATATCAATAAAATTTGGAATATCACATAATCCTCTATACTATCCCGCAAGAAACCTACAAATTGATTGATGTAAAATAGGAGTTCCTTCATTATGTGTATCTATTAATATTGTCTTTTTACCAATATTTAATAAAAATTCAACTTTACCAGTATATTCAATATTTGTATTTAACATTAAGTTTCATCCTCCTATTCACTATTAGAAATATCGTTTGCACTAGTAAGTTCCATAATACCGACAGAACCAAGCATTTCATTTTGAGCATTAATAACTTTGATATTATCGGGATCAGTAGGATCAGTATAATCAGGATCAGGATTAATTGAAGGAATATGAACACCATCAGTTACATTATCAGGATATTCAATATCCATATGACGAATAGAAGAAAATGGAACAGTAGAAACCTTATATAATATAACTACGTCATCATTATTCTCTAGTTCAATCATTTCTGTTTCTAATGATCTAAATGAATAAAACCTGACCCTAAATCCAATAGGTAAAATATATCTGAATATTTCCATTATAATTTCTGGATTTCTTAAAGTCTTATCAGAACCAATACTAACTGTATGATCTAAAACAGTAACTCCACCAATCATTGTAGTATCGCTATTAAATGTTATTATAATATTACACTTAATATGTTCTGTCTTTAAATATAGATTCATTGTTTGTTTTATAGCTAATAATGATCCTTTATTACGAACAATAATTGGAAATCCTTCGAGAACCGTTCTTAATTTGTTATCAGTAATTTCTAAGTCCGTAAAAAATCCTAATTTAGTAGCCAATAACGATAGAATAGAATTTCTAGCTTTATGCGTGGAAATAATCCCTATACATGAATCAATATCAAATTTAACTCCACTAAAAATCGAATCATATAATCTTAATAATAACTAAAAATCTCTTGATTGATTTACATAAACATCAGGTACATTTTTTGTTAATCTAAATTTACTCATATCAATTCACCTGAATATTTGTATTGCTGCTTGTATCAAGCTAACAAATCGTATATTTTTTATAAATATGATTTGGATTTAAAAATTGTTTTGCCTCAAGCGGATCAGAAATTAATTTATCTGCACTTACTTCATATGTATAATCAAATATATCATCGCTATCAAACATTCTAACTAACGCTACATCTTTTGCTAAATCAGCTGTTGGAATATATTTCAAAGGATTATAAAATTGTAAAGTCATATCCTCAGGAGCAGCGATTGGATCACCATTTTCATCAACTAATTCTATACCTATTATTCTATTTTTATATCTATTACTATTATCTACAAACTGATATACAAGAGGATATAATTTACCACCAGGTAAAATCGTTAAAGATGAATCATAGATTGGATAAAGATATGTTTTTGAACTTCCGTAACTAGTTATAGAAAAACTTATTTTTGCATAAATTCCTTCTTTACTTGGGACAAAAACCGGAATCACATAATATCCAGGAGGTAATAAAACCTTACTAGTTGGTGTTGAAGGAGATGTTCCTGGATTTTTAGCACCTTGAGGAATTGTAAACGTACACACTGAATTACCATAAACTACTTTATTTGACTATGAGAATTCTTGAGCAAAAACATATAGACTCAAATATGATTCTTCGAAATAAGTACTATAATAAATTGTCGAAGATTCTAACTGACCATTAGCATACACATCATGATCAGCTAACAATACTACAGGATATCTATTATCAGTTACATCTTGTCCTTCAATAACAATTTCTGTTTCATCCAACTATTTAACATAAACAAATTGATTTGACAATAATGCTTGTAACCCATATTTTGAAATATTTAATCCTAATAATGATTTACCTTGCCAACCTAGATTAGAATCAAGATTTAAATCAGGGACTGATATCCAATCACTTCCTGAAATAGCTAATTGATAAGATATATTAAAATCTGCGTATGATGTACAATTAGTAAAAGTTGTACCATCATTTGTTATCTAGATAGACCACGGATGACTTGAATCATAGTCATCTTTTAATTCTAATTTAATGGAATAACCTGAATTAACTGTGATAAACTACTCTTCCGTGATATCTAAAGCAGCTTGAGGTCTATACCAATAACCATTCAACGCATCTATACCATTTAATGTAATATCTGTAATTGGAATAGCCTAAACAGTCCAAGAATCAGTACTCGAAGGATTTGTATTCTATATTAATGTTCCTTCACCCAAAATCATTAGATTTGCCATCTATACATCAGAATAGATAAAATATTCTCCTGAATCTAGTATTCTTTGAGTTTGACCTTGATCAAATAATGTATAAATCTACGTTTCATTACCTTGACTCTATTGATTTAAAATCCAATAACATGGCATATCTACATCAATTGTAATGGTATTTGAAACGTAATATTCTACCTATTTATTATCTGATAATATATTTTCCGTGGTTCTCAAATTTTGAATTTCTTGAGATTCTTCATAGTTTAAAACATAATAATTACTAGTCATTACTTTTGGTAAAGTAGTAAAATTATCCAGTTTTGTTTTTAAACTATTTGCTACAGTTGTTGAAGTATTTGTTCTAATTGGAAAAGATGGTTTTATAATACTACCTTCGCCGTACATTGCATAAGAATAAATTGTGTCTGATGAACTCGCTTTCCAATAAAACACAATATATTCATTTGCCTATAACTAATATATATTATTAGAATTAATAATTTTATATATTATATTATGATCCTAATCTTCAGAATCATTAAATTTACATTCAAATTTTACATAATTATTATATGTTTGCTATATTAATAGATTAGGTGAAAATAATTGAATAGTTTCATTATCTCTTAATTTATACTATCCAATTTTACCATTAAACGGTTGTCCAGATGAAATTGACTATCCTGCTTCAATTTCAATTACAGTTTTTGGAAAAACTGAAATAATATTTTCAATAATTGGATTTGCAACAGAAACTGGAGGATTATCTGTTGTAACAGGAGCTTTTATTCTATATGATTGATTAATCTAAAAATCAAATTGTTCAGCATGAACAAGTAATGGAGTAATACCTGCTAGCATTGATTTAGCACGAATTTCATTTCTGAACTGAGTTTGTTTTGATAAACCAACCGTAAATGTATCTTCATCTGCTGGGGTATAACTTGAAATAGTTATACCATACTACGATAAAGTTACAGAATTCTCTCCAATCTTCCAACCAGAATCATAATGAAATTCAGTAGGTTCATAGCTAGTAAAAGCTGAAGTAGAAACTAATTTATTTATAAAAGTAGTAGGATTTACACTAATTTTACTTTTTAAAGTGCTACTCACTGAATCAACTACACAACTATCAGGAATATCTCCACTAACCTAAACTTCATAGAATAATCTAGTATTATTATCATAATAAACTGCATATGTTGTATAATTAATATTGTCTAACATAACAGTTTTAATTCTATTATCTGCCTTTGTAATAATTTCGAATAAATAATCAGATTTAATTTTTTCTCCAAATTCTATTTCTTGAGCATTCAAATATTTATATAATGCAATTTTAATATTTGAAATAATTTCCATTTTCTAAGCATCAGAAATTGAATACTATGGAATTATATTGCAAACCACAGGATACTTATTTTTAAAGAAACAAAAATGAGAAAAAATATCATTTGGAGCATCTAATGGAACAAAGTCATGTTGTAATGATTTGATATCTTCAATATATTCTTGAATTGTTTCTGCTTCTGTCATTCCAATAGGCTAAAATGTACCATTAAAAGAATTTAGAGTTGAAACATCTTGATAATACTTTGTTAAATATAATTTAATGGAAAATGCAGTTAATGTTGGATCATCACCTTGAGTTTTTTCTACAATTGAATTAGACTAATTAACTCCATTTGCATACATCATTATATCATAAACATTTTGTAAATCATTACTTCTATCACATACAAAACCATTTGATGCTAGATTATGAGAAACAATGTAATTAAAATAATCTCGTAATGTAACTAATGTATTAAATGTTCCAACTACTCTTTTATAATTTTTATATGCACTGTTTATATCTTCATAATCTTTTCCATCTGTTGATGAAAAATAATTTCTTATCCTAACATTTTGTGCATTTAAAACTACTTGATCTCCAATCGAATTAACTACTGATAAATCAGAATAAAAATTAGTCAACTAATTAGCTGTGATATTACCGTATTCACCATCAGATCTGATATATGTAATTTCTATACCATCTTTCATAATGGTTTCACAATCTTCAGGAAACTCAAGATAACATGCAGTACCATCTTCAGTAATTCCAAATTTATAATAGTAATTACCAAAATCCTCAATTAATAAATTATCTTTTCTTTGCCATTGACCATAATTAGTAGCAGATCCAGTATTAGTAATAAATATCCCATTTTCAGCTATATTTGAAACATTAAAATAAATTCTATTATCTGAATCAAGATGCTGTGGAGTTATAACAGTATCACCATTAATATCATATTTAACGGCAATACCCTAAATACATTTAACATTTATTGTATTACCATTCTAAGGTAAATCAACTTGATTTATTGAAAATTCTGAGTCTACCGTGCTTGGAACATAACCAGTAATAGTATAAACTATTGTTTTATCTTCATCAGTTATCATTGTAAATGGAGGTATAGGATATGTTACATTTGATGCAACTTCTCCTATCCATTTTAATGATACTAATGATGTAGCAGAATTATACCATTTCATATAATAACCAAGCTATTCAAATAATTGTCTAGCATTATGAGTCTGTGTTACTGATAATGGAAAACATTCTAAAACATTTTTATCAATATTATAATTACATTTATCTGCAATTAATGCATTTAATTTAATAAGAATAACGCCTGGATCAGATTCATTTGAAATAGAAGGATCCCACTTATTTGTTAATTCTTTTACTAAATCTAATAATTCAGGATATATTGTCTAAAAATCTTTTTTAGTATATGAAATTGATTGTAAGGGAGATACAATATCTTGCAATTAAATCACCTCTTATATTATATACAATATCACTAAAAATTCATTAATGCAATTGTATAATTATCTATTGTATAATCAATGAGATTTGTAGCAGTTAATTCTACATATACATTGGTCATATCTCTTTTTAAATCTAAATCTTTTCTTTCGCATTTTAATTGAGGAATATATATTTTAATAGTGTTATATATTTTATCTATAATTAAATCTCTTACAATAACATTATTCTATTCATATAAAAATTTCTTTAGACCACAACCATATCCAGGATCTCCATATAATGATTGAATTTCAGTCTGAAGAATTAATTTTAAATTACTTTTCGTGGCTTCATGATCATTATAGATATTTGTATTTACATAATTCAATATATTTGGAAATGCAATAGACTACATTCAATCACCTTCTTAAATAATAACAGATAAAACGGATTGTTCAAGATCATCATACTCTACCTATCCAATTTTTGTATTTTCTGATAATGTTGTATCAACTTGAACATTTAATGATCTTGATGTTATATCAGAAACAGATACATCTGATATATTATTATCACTTAATAATTTACCAAGAATAACTGGATAGGATAAATCATCATTTTCAAAATCTATATAAACAATATCTCCAATAGCATAATTAGGAAAAATACCGGGAAGATAACAAACACTAGCAAAAGGTAACTAATCATAAGAAGATGCTTCAGCAACTCCCCTTAATTTATGATACTTAGGTATTCTAATTTTATATTGATTATCAATATTATTTGATTCTATTATAGCTTTCATTAACATATTTTAAATCCTCTTATCCTGGACGATATCTATCTGGTTCAATACTGACTTTTTCGAGATGCTGTCCGGTTCTCCAATTCTCATCAAATTCAGTATCAATTAATGCATCATATGTAATTGGATGAAAAAATACTTGCCCATTTATTTCAAACTATACCATTCCATACTAATTAGCTGCTGCTATTGATACTAGATTTCCTTCAGGATCAAAAACTTTTGTGCCACCAACAGTAACAGGATGTGCAATAATTTGATATTCTGTAAATGGATACGAAAATTGTTCTTCATAAATTTCCTAATCTAATTCACCTTTTAATAAAGGACGAACTACAAATTTATTTAAATCTGTACCCGTATATAATCCATCCATAAAATCAATAAATACCTAATCATTAGGATCAGTATAGATAGGAGGTACATCATTAACTCCTGCTGTTTTTTCAGTTAAAACATATAATCTCATTCCTGCAGGAACTATATATCTATCGTTTTCGTAACCAACAATTTCATTATCATTATGAATAGCAGGACCCCAATGTGCCATGACTTCATCAGCTACCGGTTCAATCGTCGTAGGAGCTTCAATTTTCTTTATCCCAGTAACCACTTCACTTACCTAAGTATATTTCTTTCTTTCAATATATTCATTTTCGCCAGCAATTCTAGTTAATGATAATGTTGTTCTATATCCTGACCCATCTATTCTATCTTCCTATTTTGTAATAACATATAATCCACTTGACACATGTTTTTTACCATAGAAATACGTATTGACTCGTAAATAAGTCATTAGCATAGCTGCTCTGACTAAACCTTTAATAGTCAAAGTTGCACTAATTGGAAATTCTGTCATTCTTGTCCACCATGATTTCATTGCAGGCGTTGTTTTACCATATTTAGCATTCTATGTTATATTTGGAGAATAACTTCTTACTGCTTGTCCTTGATTATTTATTGAATATGTATAATTAGCTTGGGACCCTCCAATATCGGACTGAGAATAATCATATAATAATGCCCAAGAATTATCATCCTTCAATGAAAAATTCATAACTAAATTTTCTCCAGGATGATCTCCGCCTGGATATCCAACATCAACAGAATATGTATTAAATGTAGGTAATGTTTTATAAGTTGAAACTATTTTAGTTACCTTAAAATATGTTCCACCTACATTCGAATAATCTGCATAACTATCATCATGAATAGTCATATAATATGTTGCACTTCTTGTTGCAGCACTAACTGTATCATCCTGCGGTATCATACAAGATACTAAATAATTTATATATGATAAAGGATCCATATATTGCTATGCTGGAATTTCTACTGCTAAATCATCAGAAGCTATAAATTTTCTAAAATTCTTTTTTAAATTATCTCCTGTTAATCCAGGAAATACAGAACTTAAATGATACTTTTCATCTTGCTGCAATATTCTATAAATAATATCACTTGGTTTTGCTTTAGGCTATCTCTCAAATGAGAAATTAGTGCCTTGAGCACTTAAAGCTGAACTAGTACAAGAAATGGTATATTCGATTTTTGAACTACTAAAATCTACATTAGTATTAACTTTAGTTATAATAGCTTCTTCTTCTTTATATATAAACGATGGAGATGCAAAATCTCCATAACTTATTTTTATCTTACCATAACCAACAGAACTTAATATTTTATCAACAAAATTAGGATCGTCCATATACTAAACTTGATATAACATCTTGATAGTATATACATTGACCTAACCATTTATTTTCATTACATCTAATGCCGTTATAAAATTTGGATATGTCTTATAGAGTTTTCCTGCACTTCGTTTTTCGGAATATTGTCCAAAAACAAAATCACCAATTTTAACTAAAATATAAGGAGCTTCTACTAATGAAGGATAACTTAATAAATTATTTGACTATGAACTAATCTCATTATATTCTCTATCTACTTGAATTATAGAATCTCTTGTAACTTCTGATCTTCTTAATTCCGTTATAAATGAAGAATCTGCTTTATATAAGGCACTAGATTCATAACTTATATTTTCTGCTTCTTTCTATGTAACTGCTCCGCCTTCATCAACAATCTGCGATGAAATTGAAGCATAACCAGCAACTGCAGGATTATATATAAAACATCTAAAATAACCATGACGTTCCCAATTACCATCAGATCCCTTATGTCTATCCATAGAATAGAAGTAAGTACCACCATAAGCGGATTCTGATGTGATAACTTCGGTATCGGAAATGACTTTTTCAACAATCGCTACATGACCTGATAATCCTGATAAACTAGTGCTATTTGAATTAGTCCAAACCATAACTGCTCCAAGCTTCGGTTCCATGCCAATTTTTAAACCTTGACTCTAAGCATCAAGAATACAAGTTCCAGGATTATTAATAAATGGATATCTACATTCATTATATCCACCAATTTCATTAAATCTACCATTAACATAACCAACACAATTTGGCAGCGCCGATAAACCAGAGATTGAATTTTTTGGTTTAATATTACCAGACCAACCACCATCTGCTTTTAAAATATAATATTTATTACCAGTTTTTGGAGCTTCTAATCTTGGATGATAATCAACAATTAATCCACTACTATTCTTATCATCAATTAAATTTGGATTTGGCATAATATCATCCCTCAAACATTATATCTGAAATGACTGGAAGTTTTATATAAGAACCTACTATAGGTTCCTAAAATGGATTCTAAATATGATTATAACTGCAAATTACCCAATAATAAGTTGGATTTCCGTATGCGTCCAATGATAATTTATCGTAAGTTTCTCCATCTTTAACTTGATGTAAAATATAATTTGTTGAATCATCAAGATATGCTGTTGTTCCACAAATATATTTATCATCTAAAGTATTATAATAATACGGAAACTCGGAATATCTTGATAACTTATCATATTTTAAATATTTTTCATTTATTAAAACATTCATTTATTTCACATCCTTTAAACTGGTAATCTTGCTTCTAGTGTAGTATCTAATCCTCTATAACTTCCTTGATTAACCGCATCCCAAGCATCGTATGGTTCGACCTCTTCAATACCAAAATTTAAACTAACTAATGCATATTTTCCATTTCTTAAAATTGGAAATTTATAAGTTAAACCAACTGATCCATTTATAATACCTTTTATAAAAATATCTCTACCTAATCTCATTGCTACTATAGGTGGATTAACCATCTTATTTGTTGCTTGATAAACTGGTAATACAGCTGCTTGTAAATACTTAATTAAAATATCAACATAATCATCATTTAATGGAGGACTTCCTACTGGAACATTACTTTTACCATAATTTATATCTGTCATCAGATCTCTATGTAAATCAAATCCAACCTAAACTGTTCTAGGACCTGAACTTCTATATGAATAAATTGGTGCAGATCTCGATAACGGAGTAGATTGTTCAAAGGATACAGACATAGAATCTTGAACAGAATCCGCATATAACGGAAGCATAATAAACTAATCTAAATGATAAAAATAAATATAATTATCCGGCATATCAAAAGATTTTAATCCAGAATTCAAACCATTTCCTACTATTGAAGATCCTGAAGCGGTAGATTGCTAATATGATCTTTCTAAAACATCTTGACTATATGTAGGAGGATTTAAATATACTCCTGTAAAATTATGAGTAGTTATATTTCTATCATACATGATTGCAGTATATTGAGATTGCTGTGCTGCATTTAATGTTACTCTTGTTATAAGATATGTTCCAGTTCCAGTAACGACTAAATCTCCTGCACTTAAATTTGGAGGAGCATTTCCATCAGGCTAAACTTTATAATAACAATTATCATGCACGGTATAACCTTGAAAAGTAGACATAATTTATTCCTCCTTTTTTAGGTTATTAAATTTATAAATTTTTCTACATCTTTATCAACAAATCCTGAGATATCCATTTTTGTTGTAAAAGTAGAAGACATATATAAATCATATAATGTTTTTCTTAGATATTCATCCCATGCTGTAATATTTGGATCGTAAACTACATTACCATTTAATTTCTATCTTATTCGTACTATATCTTCTCCAATCTCATCTCTATTATTAATAACATTTTCCAATAGATATTCTATCAATCTATCCGCAAAAGGATAACTCACTTTATCATTTAACATCAATAAAGATAATTCACTTAATAAATAATGATTAAGCTATTCTGAAGATAAACTATTCATATACTAAACATCAAAAATATTATTAGTTTTAACTGATGTATAATCTCCTTCAAGAATCACAACTGAAGAATCATTTAATGATGGAACCTGAATTAAAAGATATAAGTCATTTTCATATCTCTAAAAAAATTGAGAAACACTAGTTGTTCCGGATACTGAACCTTCAATAGTTGTTAATGGATCCTCGGATTTATTTTCTACTTCAAATACTATTGGTCTATTAAACGTCAACTGATTATATATTGTAACATTGTTATTTTTCATTAGTGCTTTACACATATCAACATTATTACCAATACCGAGTTTTACTTTCAATTTATCATTTAACTTAATTAATGCAGGCATCATTTTAACTTCAGAGCTACAATCTAGTGCAACAGTATATTTTCTATTAAATTTTATAGGAATTTTTAGTATTTTAAAAGATGAAGTGTTATTTGTTTCAACTAAAATATCTTGCGATAATGGATTAATAACAAATCCGCCAAGATAAGATCCATCCCAGCAATTATAATAAGGCATTAAATCTAATTGATAGACTGCTCTATAAAATCTTAATAATTTTCCTAATTGCTTATGAGTATCGCTATCATAGTAATCATATGGAGATAGATACTTTTCAGAATTTATTTTATAATATGTTTCTGGAATATACGAATCAACATAATCGTATCGTGCTATTTTATCGGAAAGGTAACCTGGATAATCATTATAGACTAGCACATATTGATAAATTCTTGATCCATCACTATGAGTCGTAGTTATTGATCCGGTTACGGGTTCTTGAATAATATAATATGTTCTACCGGATAAGTATTGATTTTCATCAAGTTTAAAAACTTCTGGTTGAAATTCTTGAATAAATTTATAAGTAGCTCCAGCGGGTTTATCTCCTATTCTGCCTGATTGAGTACAGAAAATTAATTGATAAGGTCCTTTTTCTGCTTGAATAAATTGCCAATCATCAGAATTCCATATACCATGAGTTACATTATTTATTGCTATATATAAACAATCTTCTTCCTAATATTTTTGAATTACAATGTCTCCAATAGAATAATCTTGCTATGTACTGAAATAATTATAATCTGGATCTCCGTCTTCAAGTCCATATCTTAAATCATATTGTCCAAGAAGATAATATTTATCTTTTGCTATATATCCACCAAAACTTCTTTCAGTTATGATATTTCCAAATCCTAAGGTAGAATAACCAAGAATGAATAATCCAAGATTTCCTCCTGCATTTATTTGCAATCTTTGTAAATCCGGTCTTAAATAACCATTATCAGTACACCTAATTATCTATCTATTAAAAATATATGAATGCCCTTTTATTAAATAATCTCCTAAGGATACACAATTACAAATTGGTAATGGAGTATTATATAATAAAGATTTTATAAAATCACTTTGTATTGTTTTTGTATAAAATTGCTATCTCATCTTACATACTCCATTTCATTCGTTCAATACTATTTAATAATATATTCACATCATCATCCACTAAATCTACATCAACCTTATTTTGAATAGTAGATCTAATTGCCGATAAATCCTCCGTTCTACTATCAATATTCAAAGCTGAAGTTAAACTTTTTTGAGCTGTATCTTCTATCAATGCTAAAGTAACTCTGATTGTCTGTTCATTCTCAAATAAGTAATCTTGAACGTCAGTAGCTTCTTCGAGTAATGCTCTATCCTCTGCCGATTCATTTACTACCGTTTGAGCTGAATTTACAGCATTTTCTGCTTGCTAGACTAAATCTGGTAAATCAGCAGATGTTGTTGCTGATAATGACTCTACAGAACTTATAAAATCATTATAAACATCACCTGTTACTGATGCTTGATTTTCTTGAATACTATGAGAAGTTTCAAGAAGATACCTCGTCTATGTATCAAGATATGGAGCCAAATAAGATAAATCAGAAATTCCAGTCAATGCAGTTCCTTGATTCTAATTATTCAGTGCCTGTTTAAACAGGCTCTATGTATATGAATCCATATATGGGGTTAAATAAGATAAAGTATTAATATCAGGGAGAGCTCCTTCTTGATACAATAATGAATTCCAATCATAATTAGTACTTCCAGTATATCTAGATGACTATGCAGTAATTAAATCCGATGAAATACCTGAAAATAAACCAGATAAATTAGAAGATTTATTAAAAAATCCTGATCCTTGATTTCCAAACTAAAACGATCTCCGCATATCCGTCGTAATATCTTTAAGAGTTACTCCACTGACACCATCAAGAAATTCTCCAATAGTATTTGCAAATGAAACTATTCCACCTAAAGCTCTACCAATACCTGGAATATCCCCAACTATCTTTTCTTCATAATCGTGCAATATGTACTCAAGAGCTAAAGATTCATTATCTACATCTAATCCTAAAATATCTCTGTTTATGTTTTTTTCTATTAACTTTTGTCCAATATAAAATTGAATATTTGATACAAGATTATTAGCTAAATCCACAGAAGAAGTTCTTGATCTATCAAGTACATTTGATAATTGATTTTCAGTTTCCGTTAAGGATCTTGCCCAGTCGGAATGTTCAGAACTAATAGAAGTTAAATAATCATTTGATATATTCTAAAAAGATCTTAAATCGGCAATAGACATTCCTGTAATTCCAGCCCAAGCTGATTGAACGGCATTAGTCGAAGAATTATCATAAATATCTTGAAGTAATGATACCACATTAGATAGTAAATCGTTTGTGGTTTCCCAATCAAGCCCTTGAGTTAAAATATCTGCAAGAGACATTCCTCCACGTTCTGCTGCTGCGGCATAAATATATTGCAACTATTGATTTGATGTTAATTGAGTTACATCACCGGTTGCTAAATAATTTAAACCTTGTGCTAACTACTGAACGCCTTGCTCGGATAAACCAACTGAATACAAAGAACCTAACCATTTTTGAACTTCATACTAAAAAGCTGATCCTTGATCTGCAGACATTTTTGCTACAGCATCTAGCAATATTCCTGATACAGAATCATACATACTATTTAAATAACTAGTATCACTAAATTCTCTATTTAAAAACTAAGTTAAAAGTGCTTCAGAACCTAATGCAGAATATGTTACATCACGCTATTGAATACGAACTAATCTGGTTAAATTCTAATCAAGTACATCAAATGTTGTAACCATTCTATCAGATAAAGTTGCAATTAATGCTCTCTCTTCAGCATTATCTGCAATACCTTGTGCTACTAACTAATTTAATTTTGTAATATAATCCTATTTATTTACATAAGCATTCCACTAACCAATAGCAAGACCCATCTAATCTCCGAGATGAGTATCTAATTCTTCTTGTGAATTGGTAAATCTAATCATATTATTATAATAATTATATCTATCTGTAGAATCTTGCTATAATCTAGCATTCATGTTTCCCATGTATTCAGTTTGCATTTTGATAGGTTCCTACATAGAATTTTCCATGAATTGATTAATGGATTTTATGCCACTATAAATAGATTGTAAAACAGTTACTATAATTCCAAGTGGTCCTGCAATTTTCGATAATACAGCACTAGACGCACCCGCAGAGGATGCAATACCCATAATACCTTCTGCAGATACTCCACCCTATGCCATATTTCCAAGACCTTTTAAAATACTAGAAACTTGCTATCCACTTATTTCGGATGATGTTAAACCAAATAAATTCTATGCTTTCTTTATGGATTCTTTTGTCTGTTGATTTATTTCTTGCTATCTTTTATTGTATGCAGATTTATCATTTGCATTATCTTTTCTATTTAATTCCTATTCTATTCTTTGCTACTCTTTTATTTTATCAACTTCAGAAGTATATCTAGAATATCTTGTAGACTTTGATTCTTTTTTAGCTAGATTTTTCTAGATTATTTCATAACGCTAATCCTATTTAATTTTATCATCAATTAATTTTTGATATTCAGCTTCTTCCTCAGCCGTCAACGATCTTTGATATTCTCGTATATGATCAAATTTTTCTATTTCAGAATCTAATTCAAATTTATTTTTTTCAATTATTCGTAACTTCTCATTAATATCTGCTTTTTTCCATTGATTTTCCTTATAAGCTAGAATCGCTTTTTCTTTACGTTCTTCTAATTCTTTTAATTTTTTTAAACGTTCAGTTTCAATAGATTCTTTTTTAGATTCATAATCCTTTTCAAATTTTGAAGATTTTGTCTACGCACCCTTTAAAGAAGCTAATCTTCTTCGTGCTTTTGTTTTTGCCATCTAATCAGAATCATACACACCTTTATCAATATCTGAACTTAATTTTTCAATTTCTACAGTTCTTTTTCTAATATTATCAAGCTACTTCTTACTAACCTTTTCCAATTCTTTAATTGCAGCATCACTTGCTATTTTTATCTGGTCAGTCATTTCACCAAACATATTTTCAATAACTGTACCATTAAGATTAGATCTTGAATTAGTAGAAGTTGAAGTTATCTGTGGAGAATAAGAAAATAAACTTTCAATAAATGCTTTAAATTGCCTTCCTAATACTTCATCAGTAACATTTGAATTAAGAGATAATGCCAATAACTATCATCTCCTTATTTTTTATTATTTCTTTTTGCTTTCATTGCATCAAGAATTTCTTTCTGCTTAGTTAAATCCTCTACAATAAATTGCAGTAAATATGTTCTTTCTGTAGGTGTTATATTTAAAGTATCTATATATGAAGTATTAGTATGCTTTGAAATCATATATCTTTCTTTTACAATTTCTTTATACCGGAACTCTGCGTACTTCTAACCATCAGAGGTCCAGAGTGGGTCGAAAAAATTCTGCAGTTGTTTTTAATTTACTGGTATAGGTTAATAAACAAACTGGACAAGTGCAAATGATTTCAGTATCTATACCTATTGACTGATTAAATTTATCGGAATACTGAAGAATTGTATTTGTATCTGCCATTGGAAGTTCTGTTATCCATTTTTCTAATTCGATTGGATCTGGAACCTATCCGTCTATTTTAGCAATTAATGAAGTTAGAGTATAAAGTAATGTATTATCTACTTTTTGCGATTTTGATTTTCTTCTAACATCTGCTACTCGTTCTTGAATCTAATCAAGCATTCTTGGAGTCTGAACCCTTAATTGAATATGTCTTCCTGATCTTGGCAAATCAAATTCTTTATATTTATCTAATTCACTATTATAACTTAAAACATCTAACTAATCTAATGGTACAGATTCTCTATTTTCTGATTTGCAATAAGGACAAGTATTTACAATCTAATACTAACTACCGTGAGTTACTATTCTTAACATATATAAAAGATATTGATAATCTCCTAAACACATATCATAACTTGACATTCCAGATTCTTTTGCTCCACAATCATCAATGATTGAACACATTGTCCAATACGGAGAATCACTCGGCTATAATCTTTTCATTTCTTCTGCAGTAGTCATAGATCTTAAATGAATTATTGGATTAATCTAATTATTATAAACTTGTCCATTACTTGGTAATTTAAATTGTTCTTCAATTGTAATATTATTCATTATTTATCTCCTTAAAAAAATAAGCATTTGAGATTATTAAGATTCTCAAATGCTTATATCAATCTATAGTTGTAGCAAAAAGAATCTCAGTAATCTTTGTTTATATTTATATACAAGATTAGAAATTATAAGTCATCATAAAATAAAAATAGAGATTCTGTTATCTTAAAAAATTAATCAGACATTAAGTCATCAAAAGAAACTTGCTTTTTCATTGAATCTTTAGGTTTAAATCTAGTTTCTTTTCCAATTTCATTACCTTTTTGGAATTGATTTTTAGTAGAAGCCCATTTATTAGATATATCAATTGTATCTTTATCGCTTGCTAATTCATCCGTATCATCCATATCTAATTGAACTGGCTCTTCATATTCTTTTTGATATATGGCAGGATAAATAATGTCTGCATATAATCTTTGCATATGTTTTTCCATATATTGGATATAATTGTTTATAACGCTTGCTACTTTAATTATCCATGTATTATTAGATAAGACTCTTAATACATGCTTGCATCCAGAACCTTTTGTATTATCAGGGTTAGTAATATCTGATGATCTATTTTCTGGTTCTCCACTATTGATATCATTAACTGTCATCCAATATGCAAAACGATATTTCCAATCAGGACAAGTGCAATGAACATAAACATTATCACTATTAAATGATCTTGTCAATGCTCTTGAAATTTTTCTCAAATCTAATATATCATCGTTTTTTAGTTCTTCATGTAAATGATCTAAAAATTCTCCAAAAGATATCGTTACAATATAATTATCTGTTTCTCCGATAACTTCAATATTAACATCTAATATATTATCTTTAAATAGTTTATTCATATCAATCTAATTAAACTATTTAACTGATTTTGCTACTTTTTGAACTAATCGTCGTTCATATCTATTTTTGCCAAGTTTCTAATTACTTGGTACATAATTATCTGCTTTTTTAGATTTCTAAAGCAGTACAGATCTACTGTCTTCATTTAAAATATTCAGTTAGATCTACCTCCTTTTTAGAAATCAAGATTTATCAACTAACCTCTAGTTAGACTTTCTAATGATAATTTTTTTGATAAAGATTTATCAAAAGCATCTTTTAGCTGCTATAATAATCCAGTACTCCTAATCTATTTAAATAATTGATTACCTTTACCATATTCTCCATCTACGGACAATGAATTTTTCCGAATAAGATACAAAGTATTTATCGCATCAATTATTTCATCCGAATTATTTCTTTGAAGAACTTCATGGATTTTATTCTACCATTTTTCAAATTCTTTATCTATATTATGCTTTGTTATATGATTAATTGGTTTGGGTTCTTTAACCCATTCATCAGAACAAACTGAATAAATACCATTTGAAACTGTTGAATCTCTTACATCCTAAACATATAATTCTACTTCAATTCCTCTAATAGTGATACCATATTTGTCATTAAAAGATGATTTTTTCATATTATATAGTTGCTATAATAAATGTTTTGGAGCATCAATCAAATCAAAATTTGAAATTATGTGGACATCTAAATCAGATGAATCAGTATAGTTATAGGATACATTTGATCCAACTAACTAGATGTCCACTATATTCATTGGAACTTCTGAATAATCTTCAAATTCTGTAGCAATCTAAATAATTTTTTGTCTAACTTCAGGTAATAGTTTATTATTTGAAAATAATTTTGGATTTAATTGATCATGTACTTCAAAATCTTCGATTAATTTCATACCATTCCAACTCTCTAAAATAGATTAATTATATCTTAGTTGGATATGCGTAATCGTACTGAATTGTTACAGTAACGGTATGCTTGTCATTACTTTCATTATTGAAAGAATCTTCTGATAAAGCACTAATCCAGCATCCTCTCATTGTCCACTTTCTAACTGGTTGATAATCAGGAGTATATTCAACTAACGAACATTCTTTCTTATAATCGCCAGCTAAACCAACCTTTTGAGTCTAAGTATTATATGATAGACTCTGCCATGCTTCTAGAACTAACTTGGTTTCAAGTCCAATATAATCATTACAAACTATCTAACCTGCATCAAATGAAGGAACGCCAGCATATTTTACAGAGTTATTACCACGCTGGATTTCAATAACGCTCTAAGAGAAATTTGGTACATTAGCACTTGATACTGCTAGTCTAATTGAATCAGAAGCAGCTTGTTCAGGAATAGTTCTATCAGAACCATCAGGCATAACTAAATTACTTAATCCCGAAACAATAAATTCAAAGTTATTTGATCTTTGAGGCTCATAAAGATTTGGACTATCTGCCATATGATATGAGCTCTATGTTTGTGCATTATTGACAAATAAGGTACTAGGCTGATCCTGCCCTTGAATTCTAATTTGATTAGTATTATAAGCCATTATCAGTTACCTCCTTATTCTGAAATATCTACAGTATCATCATCGCGAATTGCAATAGTGACTCTAATTTTTTCGATACTATAGATTGGATAAATTGTAATGGTTGCAGCCATAACAGTCTTTGGATATGGCATACCATTATCTTGAGTAGTTACTCTATCAATTTGATATCTAGTAATACCATAATTACTGACTAAAGTATCAAGGAATGGAGTAATTTTTGATGTAAAATTAATCCAAGTTAATTGAGCATTTGGCTCAAATAAAGTAACCATTGCTGCAGAATAAACTGTCTTCTTGATATCAGATACCATATTTCTAATATTCAAGAAGCAAGTAGCAGTAGTTCCTCCACTAACTGGCTTGGTGGTTCTATTACCCCAAATTCTATAACCATAATTTCTAATATTAGTTATACCATTAATTGATACTCCACTTTGATCAGGCTAGAAATCATCTTCTGCAATAGTATTAGTTAATACATAATTACTGCAAAGAGATTTCAGATTCGGAATTAATCCTCTATTTACACCAGCAATTGCATTTGTGTTAGAAGAATACTTTAACGCATTTGCTAATGCGGTTAAATATGCGAAGGAAGGAGGCATATGATTATTTGAAGTACCCGTATAAACATTAGTAAATCCAACTTCAACCCAAGGAGCAAATATTGCTGCATATTCAGAAGTAATGCTTTGAGAAGCTTCATAAATTGATCCAGTACCAACAAACTTTCTATTTGGATTATCAAGATAATCAATTAATGCTACACAATCGCCTCTACCATTTCTACCTTCTGAATCAGTACCTGCAATACCATACATTAAACCGGTTATGCCATCTGATGCATATTCCATAGTTGGATATCCACCGCTGGTAATAAATTTAACGGATAGACCAAGATCCATTAATGGATTATTTGTATCTTGATATCTATCTAATTCTCTCCATTGTGCGCTTGCTTGAGTTCCATCAGGTCCTTCATTTTCCTCTCCGGAAGCTGGTGCACTAATATCAGCAATACAAACATATGCTCTTGCAGTATCGGTGTTATAATAAGTAGGATCTGACCCTGATCCGGTTGGACTAATTCCAGAACCTCCACCTGGAACATCAGATGTATTATTATATGCTACTATCGTACCAATTGAATACGCACTTGTATTATCCCATGCTGCTATTGTAGGATATACAATTACATCAGGTCTAGCTTGAGTAAATACTAAGTCAGAAAAATATTCATATGCACAAGCTACAGTAATATCTTGACTAGATACATTCATCCTTTCATAAACAACTGGTAAGCCTTGAGATAATAATTCCCTAGCATAGATATATGATGGATCTGCATCGCCTGCATTAAACATATTACCAGTTAAACCTGTTCTAGCTGTAACACTAAATGCATCAGGATATGGTTGATTAGAAGCAAATACAGGAGCAGTCGATCCAAAATATTTTGAAAATTCTGCTAAACTCTTACATAAGATTGGAACACCACGTTCTGCCTCTGCAGAAGTATTTGGATTTACAAACCCAGGAATGAATGCTACATCTGTAGTATCAAACATTGCTATTGGTGTTGTAAAATCTCTTTCTCTAATTTCTATTCTACTCATTTACTCTCTCCTAACTGAGTTAATGAAATTTTTATTTTCTTGTATAATGCCATTTTTCTACTATAAAATCATCAACAACATCTTCCGTTAATGGATTATGAACATTCAATTCAACATCTCCAATAATAACAGAATTCGATCTTGTTCTAATATCCCATAAATATGCATCATCAATATCAATAGCTAATGATAATCTAGTAAATAATCCCGGTACCATTCTTTCGGGTATTGCCGAATTATCCTATACATTCTATGCTATTCTAATATTTGCATAATGAGAAAAATATGAATTTTCTCCGTATGGAACATTAATTTTTAATGTTGGATAATTAATTATATTAAATACGAGATTTCTAGCGTACGCATCTGCTTCCTATAAAAACTTTGCATAAATATCTAATTGATAATTTATTAAAATAGGAATAGCATCTATCTATGTACTCACATCATCATTCCGTTCAATAAAAGCACCATCATATGTTAACGGTCTTTTATTTATATTTAATATAGTATATCCACCACTTCTTCGTAGACATAATATTGGCAGCTATATAGGAGAATCATCCGTTTCATCTGCTATTGTTTCAAATAACTATCTTGTTTCATCAGGACCATATACATGAAGATTTGTTTTCTTTGTCCAAAATCTTAATTTTTCTAACAATGCAGTATCATAAAAATATAATGCCATATTACATCTCCAATATATAATTTAAATAGATTTGATTTATATTATTTGCAATATAATCAAATGTATCAGAAAAAATATTAGTTCCCTAAATATCTAAAGTTCCATAATTCAATAGTTTGCATAAATCAATTAATCTAATCTATGAATTTCTAAATAATACGTTTTCATTAATTTGAATAATAATTATTTCTGTAAAATCTAAAACTTGTAAATTCTACCCAGCATTTATTAAAATATTCTATGCAGTTATTTCTGTTTGAAAATTATCAATAAAATACTAATTAAATAATCTAAAATCAATATGAGAACTTAATAATAACTATTGAATTAATCTACATAAATAATCAATAAAATCTACTGCTAAAAATGTTTTCTATTTATAAATTACTAAGTCCATGTATGAAAATACTCTTCACTATTTAAAACATTCATATTACTATTATTTTCGTGATTACTTACATCAGGAATATATTTATCTTGATATTCAGGAACAATTTCGCAAGTTATTGATGCTGGATAAACAATGCCTGTCGTTAATCTAACCACTCTAAATACTCTCCAATTACCATCATCTAATCCACTTGGAACTTCAAATATGCATCCTTGCTAAATATTTGGTAAATCATATGGAATATGAATTATGGAAGATCCTTCTTGTAATTCAGACATCCATCCAATCTTTTTCAATGTCTACTATGATGGATGCTATTCAAATATACATCCAATTTTTATCGGTTCTTCATAATTTGAATTTAATTCAGCATATGTTGTCCATCTTTTTCCTTTTTTAGGATATCTATAATGAACATATATTCCAATTAGATGAGTCATTTCAATAAACCATTGTCTATGTAATTTTACAGATGGCTAAATTAAAAATCCATATTTTTTATTTTCTTTATCTAAATCAGGAACTGATGGTTCAGTCACTTCAACCTGATTCTCTTCATTATCAGGCAATGTTCTCACCACCTATATAAATTATCTTTTGTGCCCAAAATTCTTCATGAACTTTCTATCTACTTCTTTAAATCCACGAAGCTGTCCTAAATTTTCTCCTTTAAGAACAAATTCTTGAATGGCACTTGCAGCAGATGTATAATCTCTACATCTTTGAATATTAGTTAATAATCTTTTAACCTTTGGTTCGTTTTTTCTGTTTTCTGGTATAATTGCTACTAAATCGGAATATATCTATTTTACAGGCTTTTCAAAAAAATCATAATCTGACCACCAATTTGCAATGGCGCTAGATACGCTATCATCTACTGTTGATAATTCAGTCGTTGCTTCATTCATATAACGCTTTTTAAAGCCTTCATTTATAATCTATAAACTCATATAATCCTCATTTCTTTGAAACTTTTGATGTTCCATATATTCTAGCAGTTTTACCATTAGAATCTTTTGTTCTATAATTATAATTTAAGGATTCGGAAAGAAATTTACCTTCATTTAAATTACCTTTAAGAATAAAAGATTTATGACCTCTAGATATCTGAAGATTCTCTCCAATAAATCTTAAAGCGCCTTTCTTAGTAGCATCTTTTGCTTCAAATATAAAACTAGTTGGCTTAGTTTTCTTCGATTTAAATGTAATTAAACCTTCAACTACTAATTTATTACCGGAACTTGAAACTTTCTTGGTCTTATAGGAAGTTACATTTTCATAAACTTTTCTTAAGTAGGATTCACCGATTTCATCGAATGACTCTTCATCGAAATCATCCACATCAAACTCAACTTCTTCTTCAGAACCTGCTTCAGTTTCTTCCTCAGAGTCTAATGTATTATCTTCAATATCGGCCTTGACTTCAGGTTCTATAGGAGCAATCATCTAATCATCCGATTCTGCTTCTTTTGGTTCGCTCTTTACTGTGATTTTTTGATCTTCTGTCTCGACTTCAACTTTATCAAAATCTTCAGTTACTCTTTTTCTCTTAGAGCTAAAGGATTCACTTAAAGCTACCCAAACATTTAAATTATCACAAAGATCATAAAATTCATTTAATTGATAATCAAATTCATCTTCTGCATCTTCATCAGCTGCATCAAGCATTCTTACATCTTCGATGTAACTTTCATAATCGTCATCATCAATTAAATCGTTAGCATGTAATTCATCATAACAATCAACTAATGCATATTGAACTTGTTGTAAATCACCTTCATCAATAGCATCTCTTAAAAGAGCTCCGCTCTTTAAAGTATAATTCCATTGTTTTTCAGTTAATTTATTATTGAATGATTCATTTACATCACTATCAGCTCTATCAGCAATTACTTCATAATCACCATACTGATCTTTGACTACTGATAAACCAGCACTCTTAATCTTATTCATTGTATTTGCAGATATTTTATGATATTTCTTCATATCATAATCTACCCATTTTTGATATTCTGTGAGATCTACTTCTTTTGATTCATTTAAAGATTCTTCAACTTCGACTTTTTCCTCTTCTTCAACTTCATCATCAGAATCTTCAATCTTATCCTCTACGTCAACAGTTACTTCATCTTCTGGTTGATATGGAGCTACTTGACCAACAATTTTAAATCCATCAGAAGTATAGCAATAAGGACACTCCTCACCAACATTAGCAAGTTGTTCTTCTTCATCAATAATTACTTCATCAGAATGTTTATATAACTTGGAATGACATACTGGACAATCAAGAATTACATCACCGATATGAGATTCCTCTTCTTCTACTTCAGCTTCTTCTATATCATCAAAATCCATACTCATGATTTCAATGGTATCTTCAGGCTGATCATTTTCAAAATCTTGCAGTTTTTCAATATCTTTCTTATCTGCAAGGTTAAAATCTTCTTCTTCAAGAATTTCAAGGCTCTTGAATGCCTCTGTTAAGTAGGATAAACTCATTTAATAATCTCCTTACCTTCTAGCATATATCAATCTATTGGATAAACTAACTACAGATTAGCTTGCAGATATTGCTATAATTGCGAATATTCATCTAATCCTTCTTGTAAAATATTCACATCATTTTGCCATAATGCATTAGACTATACATATCTACTTCTTATTCTACCTAATGTTATCTTTGCAATAGCTAATGATAATTTCATTAAAATATCTATCCAATAATCCGAAACTACTTCTTCAACGCTATCATATCTTGGAACATATTCAATTGTAATCTTTAATGGATAATTACTTGCAACATTTATATACAATTTATTTGAAGCCTTATCATAACGAAATGCTAAATCGGTTGATGTGGTATTTCTTGTCTATAATAAAGTATTCCAAGCTGCATAATCATATACATAATTCTAATAATTATATAAATTTCCTGTTCCTGATAATAACTACCACTGAGAAACATACATTGGGTCCATAGCAGCTGATGGATTACTACTACCCTCATCTGATACAAAGCCATGAGCTCTATATACTCTTGATATTGAACTAATCTTTACAGGATTATCTGATGGATCAGTTACATTTGATAAATCAATGCATTTACTAAATGGTAGTGTTAATAAACTCGTTGAAGATAAGTATCTCTGCATTTCTCTCAATGCAGACGCGATGATTTTATCTATCGTTTCATCATCTAATTCTATTTCTAATATATATCCAGTAAGTTTTAATTTTATTTCTTCTCTATATTCTTCAAGAGTCAAAATTATCACTTACCTTTCTAAAATAAATTAAGAAACTGTAATTGTCTTAGTTACAGTCTTTGTTACTTCTCCTGCTGTATAAGAGAAAACCACACTGGTGTCTTCAGCGGTTAATGAAGTATCAGAATCAGGATCGGTTGTATAAGTTGTTACTGCTTCAGAACTACCATCATCATATTTTGCTGTTACAGTTGTTCCAGTTAAATCAATCTTGTCTCCTACGGAATAAGTAGTCTTAAATCCCTTTACTGAAATAGAAGTTAATACTTTAGTGCTATCACCTAAATCATTATTACCTACTAATACATGAACGGTATCATCTTCTTTATAAAGCTGAACATCACTTACTTCTGCAGGAATTGAGCTCTTTTGAAAATCAAGAATAAGTTTTCCATTCTTTTCATACATTAACATCTAGAATAGCCCCCTTATTCACTTACGCTACCAGAAATTACATTATCTCCAATTTTTGCGTAAATAGTTGTATCATCTTTCCAAACTTGAACATCGGGTGTTGCAGCTGGAATTTGAGTTGCTTGAAAAACAATGTTTAATACTTCAACATCAGCAGTATCTGCTTCGTTTCTTTTTTTGCCTTCATAAATAAACATGTATTTATTTCTCCTTTTATTTAATGGATTTTAAATTATTCCATATAAATTTAGCATCATTATATTATCATATTTTACTTTTTATTTTTTAAAATCTTCCTTTAATATAAATTAAAAGAAAAAATAATTTTTAGAACCCTGTCCAATCACTATCATCATATATAGTAGTATCATTAATGTCATAATCAATTGTAGTTGGAACAAATTGACCAATTACCTAATACGCATCTTGAATATATCTGTTTGTATAATCCAAAGAATTTTTAAGATATTGTGTTGTTGAACTTAAATTACTCGTCGTAGATAATTGGTCAGCAAATTGGGTTGCTGATTCAAACTACTCAACTGCATTAGTAAAAGATTGAGTAGCATCTTTAATACCACGTCTAATACTATAAGTTGGAGTTTCAAATACTACATCCATAACGCTTTTTAAATCATCTCTTAGCTTTACTAATGCTTCTCGTGTTTCAATTAATGCGTTAGCTAATCCAGCCTATTTTCTTTTAGCTAATTCATCTGCATATCTTTTTACCGCAGGAATTTTATAATAACCAGATTTATCAAAATTAGTAGATCCCCAACCTTGTTTTGCTATTTTCTCTGCGTGCTTACCCATTTTAGGATCACGTTCTACGGACCCAGCACGTATTAATGCACGTTTCTACTAATCCTACTCTCTAAAATTATCAGGATCAGTCATATCTAACCAACAAAAACCTTTACAATAAGTTTGAAACTATTTATTATTTAATTGCCACATAGCAACGTCTTTACCATTATCCATTGTAAATTTTTCATGCGGCGCTGAAGATCTAGATCCCGATATCCATAACATCTAATCCAAAGATGAGTTTAACCAAGAAATACATAATTTATCTTTATCCTAGAATATTGGACTGTTCAGTTTTGGTGGAGGATTAATTTCATTAAATTTTGCTTTTTCAAAATTTATTCCTAATTTATTTAAAATATAAATAGAATGTAAATCATCATCATCTCTACCAATATTTCTATTTCTTGAACCTCTAAGAGCAGAATATTCTGCTTTTGCTCCTTTTGGCTATGGATACATTCTTGTAGATCTAAATTTACTTCCAGGATTTCTCCTTTCAGTATTATAAAGAAAAAAATTCTTTAACCAAGTTGGCATAGAAGGACTAAATGCTTCATTTAAAATCTTTTCTATTTTCATTATGGATTCCTCCTAAATCTTAAATGCTGCCTATAAAAATCAAGTTCTGATTGAGGGAATCTTAATTTTGAAGCATTATCTGATCTGAAATTAGCACCAATTAATATATCATCCGGTGTTCCTTTAAATACATTCTAAGAAAATTCCGTAACTGAATCTGGAATAAATATTTTATGTAAATTAAAACAATTTTCAAATAATCCAGTAGGTAATTTCTTTATGGTATTTGGAAGAACCACTTTAGAAATCAAAGATCCAATAAAAGCCCTATCTCCAATATCGGTTATGTTATCAGGAATTCTAATTGACTAAATACCTTCAACATTCTAAAACATTTTAGCTGGAATAGAAGTCATATGAGGTAATACATCTATACCACATTTATTATATAAAAATTCAATTAAATCTTTTCTTTCATTAGAATCTTTACATGCTGCAAATAATCCATCGTAATCATCATTTTTTAAATACTATTCATATTTTTTTACTAATTGTCTTATATCCATTTATAAACCTCTACTTAATATAGATTTATATTCTATCTATATCATAAATTTTTGTTTGAAGTCTACCTTTAAGTGCTTTTATAAGCTACTCTGATCTTGCTGCTCGGAAAACCATCCAAACTCCACCAGGTGCAGTATAGGAACCATTCAAACCAAAATGATCAAAATCGCCATCCGTTATTACTATAACATTTTCAGGTTTTTGTTCATTTAACTATTGCATTAATTCAGTCCCAGCAGCCGTTCCACCTTCGTCTCTTGCCGCCGCTGCATTATCATAAATATGATTTGCAAAATAATATACCTGAACTTTTAATAAATTCTTATCCTCAAATTCTTGAATTGATTTAAGTATATCATTTGCTAATTTAATATCATCTTCACCCCAAGATCCTGATTGATCCAGATATATTTGAATAACAGGAATTTTACCAACTGGATCATATCTATATCCTGGACGAATTAAACCTACATTAGCATAATTTGCATTATACTTTCTCCAAGTTGCATTACGTTCAGATTTACCAAGAAGTTTACCCAAGAACTATTTCAGATCTTTTCCAAGTAAAGAAATAACGTGAGCATTTCTTTCTGCTCCTTTTAGATTTCTTTCAATTTCTTTTTTCTATGCAGCTTTCTTTCTTTGTTTCTCTGCGGAAACTTTTTTCTCGCTTTCATAATTAATTTGATCTCCAATTTCATCATTGGATAAATATCTTTTTATTCTATCAAGTCTTGCTTTACGTTCTTCCGGAGTTTCTTCCTCTTCGCCGTCTTCTTCTCGTTCTTGTTCTGCTTGTTTTTCCCGTTCCGCATCTTCATCACTTAAATCATCGGAGTCGCCAATCTACGGTTTTCTTTCGTTTTTATCTGATTGTTCTTTTTCCTTATCATGCTATTCTTTCGCATCATTTAAAGAATCATTTTCATCAGATTTATTATTATTCTGGTTTTGCTTGGAATCGTCAGATCCATTACCACTTCCGGAATCGTCAGGAAGCCTTACAAGATTAGTTCCATCAAAAATATATCTGAATCCAGTATCATCATCAATATAAATATGTACATCTTTATTTGGCACGATATTTACCTACCTTTATAAATTGATTTTTCTATGGATCCCATTTATATTCAAATCCTGTACTGACATCAACATAAGATGCATTTGGATCCGGTGGAACTTTTTTCTAATCTTGTTGCTATGAATTCTAATTTTGCTATTGCTAATTATTATTATTCTGTTGTTGATTCTAATTATTACTCTAATTCTACTGATTATTAGATTGATTATTCTACTAACTATTCTATTGATTCTAATTACTTGATTGATTATTTGAATTGTTATTATTATTTTGCTTTTGACTATTACTCTAAGTATCGTTCTAATTATCCTTCTGAGAATCACTAGACTTATTAGAATTATTTTTACTGTTATTGTTTTTATCTTGAGGATAATCAGATTGTATTAGTGTGTATGGATCTCCATTCTTATCTAAGAATGTTTGTAAATCTTTAAATGAACCATGATGGTATTTAGTTTCTTCTTTTAATATTTTCATATTCCATATACCACCCCGTTCAAATCTATAAATGTAGTTTTATCTTTTAACTAACCAAGATGCATCGAATCATCTAATTTGTTTTCATCTCTTTTTCTTTGATTTACTAATTCCTAATACATATCCTCTACTGAATAATCTACCCAATCAGGATGTTGATCTTCTGTAACTAATCCAGATAATATCTAACCATTGATATTAATCTATCTTATAGTATCTTTATCTACATCAGTATATGCTAAATTTGATATTTCGTAATCTGCCGCAATATTAAAATCATCATTACTATATAATTTATTTTTTAAATCATCTAGTACATCTTGCATCCCTGTATTTATTAATTCATCATAATCTAATTCAGAATCTCTAGCTAATTTCTATAATAATCTTTTTTCATGTTTCAAATACGAATGAAGTATCTCATGTCGAATTACTACAGAAACTTGACTTTCCTCAAGTCCTCTATTAACTACGATTCTTCCTTTTGCAGGTTCCATGAATGCAATTACATTTGGATTTTCAGTTAAATTTAAATCAAATTCATTTAATAATTTAGCATAAGTCGGATATCCTTGTTCAGATAAATTACGCATTATTAATTGTTTTGCAAATTTTTCTTCTCGAGTCATCGACATAATTCATTGACTCCTTAAAGATTATTTAATACTGATTGTATCTTTTTCCAATTTTCAGTTCCTGAATTTTTAAATGGATTATCTTTAAATACAGAATTTGCTTTATCATCAATATCCTAATAATTCTTTAGTATTCTTTCGACCATACCTTTTTTATTAGGATTGGCAATATTATTCCATTTTCTTAACAATCCTTCTTTAGTACCATCGCACTTTCTTAAAACGTCATGTAAACCTCTTGGTGAAAGAATACCGGACTGAGTTTCAGTAGCAGCTGCTATATCATCAGTATCATCAAATTCAAATTCTCTACTAGATAATAAAGTTTTTGCTAATTCAGCTCTTCCTTGATTTTTCTTATAGCTTTCTTGATCTCCATCTTGCATATTCTTTTTCATTCTATCCTCAAAGAATGCTACAAGATAATTCATGACCTGATGCTTATCAGGTCTAACTTGAACCTTTTCAAATCTATCAAGTTCTGCAGCATCTAATGCATCAGTATTATATACACCATACATCGCTGGGTTAATTGCTGCAATAACCATCACTAAATTTGGAAAAAATCTAGATCCACCAGGAGCAGTTGAATCCGGTACTTTATGTTCATTTATTAACTAAGAAAGGGTGAATCGTACATTACCCGCTGCTCTATTAAATTCATCAAGGAATAATACGGTATTGGGTTGATCTAATACATTAAATTCATCGGTAGGTAAATTGGTTGCTCTTGTTTTATCAGCATTTGGAGCAAATAAACCTCTAAGATCTCCGATATCCATAATCTTAGCATCTTTCCAAATTAAATTCATGCCGTGGTTCTTGCACCACTATTTAACTCTTGCAGTTTTACCGACTCCGGCATGCCCTATTAAAAGAACTGAACCAAATTCATCTTCTCCATTAGCCTGAACTTCTTTATTCTCGGCTAATGTATCATTTAATGCTTGTTCTATGTCTCCTTCGTCTGTTATTGTTATTTCATCATTCATAACAGATTGAGCTTGCTATACTGCTTGACCTAAAGTATCCTCATTTAATACTTTTTTATTCTTGCTCATATTCACTATACCTTTGTCCTAAAATTTCTGCTTTAATTCTATCAGGTTCTCGATTACAGTATGTAGCAGTTTTATTTAATGCATATTCATTGATTGTTTCTTCGGTGATGGGTTCAGACTCTGAAATATTAGCAAACTTTCTATACATTTTAATGTGCTTATCTCTATTTTTATTTGCCTCATATTCATTGGTGCCCATCTTTTCAAGATTACCTAATTCAAAATCTTCTGCTACTTTAGCCATAATATCATTTCCTCTTTTCTAGTTATCTTTACGTAATTTATCAATTATTACCATTAAACCTTGTTTTGATGTTCCATATAATCTTTTCTTATCTGCTCCTAAAGATAATGCTATCTCACGAAGTTTATTAATATTCATCTTTGATAGAGGTTTATCGGATTCATTTAATGATTCTTCAAAATCTTCTTCATCTTCGTATTCATCTTCTTCTTGACGTTCATAATCAGCTAAGAAATCTCTGAACCAACGATCCCACAGTTCCTGAAGAGTATCATAATCTTCTTTGTCTAAATCAACAATAGTCCAACCATCTCTAGCCCAACGATTTACGTCTCCACTAGATAAATCAGAAGATACCACTCCACGAATAAATTCATCAATATCATCATCGCTTACATCATAATAAGATTCATCATATGAAGTATCAGGCTCAAATTCATAAAGAGGTAAACTAAAATATTCATCTAACCTATTTTCATCCACATTTCTACTGTCTTCTTCATTCTTTTGAGTAAATAATTCAGGATGATTATTTAAATATTCAATTAATATATATGCTGCATCTTCTAATTCAGTCGTATAATATTGATCTTCATATTGATTTTCTACTATATTAGAAAAGGGTCTTTCAAGATCTTCAACTTTATCTATTAAATATACTACCGAGCCACCGCAAGTTTCTTTACCATATCCTGAATAAAATAAATCTCCATCATTATAATCTCTGTAAAGAATTCTCATCATAGCTCTGACTAATTCTCCAGCTACCGTATCTGCTTTGCCTTGAGCGGGAACTAATTCATCAAAATATACTTGAAGTTGATCTGTTATAGACATGTCCGGATCTATTTGGGAATTAATTTTTTCTAATGAATTTTGATCTTTTTCTGCTTTTCTTGCTCTAAGTCTAGCTGCATAATCTTTTACATCCATTGGAGCTTCTGTGAGTTTTGATTCTTTTACTTTTTCTGATTTATTTTTCTTTGGATAAAAATAATCATGAATAATGAACCCTTTTAGTTTCTACTTAGTTACTGGATCTTGAATATTTCTGATCTTATAAGAAATTCCCTTTGAATCAAGATATTGAGCCAACTTTGCTGCATCATTAAGTCTAATATGAAGTTCAGAATCTTTAGCCATTATCTTCTTATCAATATCATCTTTATCAAACTTATATTTTGAATTAGAAGCTTCTGTAAATTTTGACTCGTCAAGTTCTTCTTCTGCATAATCATTAGAATCTTCAAGCACATCAAACCATTCAATATAATCATCATTAGATAATTTATCCTCTAGATCTGATATAGAATTTGCTCTTACATGAAATGTATCTGGCTCTTCTTCATAATATTTAATCTCCACAAAGTATTCATATTTACCTGTGTTAAATTTTTTCTTGTCAATTTTAGCTTCAGTGAATTTTGATTCACTTAATCTTGCTGAAATTTCTCCTGCTACATCATGATACCATCTACCATAATCTTCCGGGTTAGTTGGAACCCAATCAGGGTATTCATCCTCTAAAAATCCAATTACATCATCTACTTCAGGATCTTTTCCGAGATCATTCCAAAAATGATTTAATGCATCATCTACTTCTGGAAAGGAATATCTTTCAGAAAGTTTTGATTCATTCAACTTTGCTGATTTACTTAATTGTTCAAATGCTTCTGAAATAATATGTTTTTGAATGTTAATCACCTACAATCATTAGTTTAAAACATCTTTTAATGGAATTTCTATTAATTCACCTTTAATCATATACACAGGAAAATTCATTAATTCTTCTTGTTCTTTATCATTTAAATTAATTTTCTTAATGTTTTCGGGGTGTTTCTCATTCCACAATAAATTATGAATAAAATTATGCACACGATATTTCTCGTTCCATGGAATCAAGATAATATCTGAAAGAGTATTTTTATTTCGCAAATGATGAATTTCAAATGGTACAGAAAAACTCGAATCAAAAATACCATGAACTGATTTATTAAATTTCTTTTCTTCGGGGTCTTTTAAATCTTCTAATTTACGTATCTTAATGCAAAATCAACCTTCTTCTATATAAATTTTATTTATTTAATTCTAAATAATATAGCAGAAAAATTTAAGATAAAAAGTATAGAATTTTATCAAATAGCCGATATTTCTACATTATAATTATATTATAAAATTATAGAAAGATCAACTATTTATATAATATACAAGATAAAAATAATTATAAAAAAAGAGGGTAGCTAATTTATATTTAACTACCCTCTAAAATAACTTTATCTTATATTAATTATGCTACAATTTCTCCAGCTACCACCAGATCGGCATTAAGCACCTTTAGATCGTAAAGGGTGCTCCATCCCTAGCTAGTTCCACCATCTGCATATTGGAGAAGCTGAGTCGGGACTATCGCCATGTACGGGGCATACACTGCTCAATTATGTTACAAATAAATCGTTTCCATTTATTCTCTCCATATCACTATGGAGTTCAGACTATATCATAACCTTTAATTGTTTTATCCTTTTAAAGGTTCCTCGCACTTCGATTTCACTTGAAATCTACTCTACTTGATTCTTATTCAAAATATTTCTTTTTGATAAGTCTTTCGATAGTCGTTGCTCTTTACTTAATAAATTTATATCATCTTTCTTTAATTTTATTAAGTCTTAGATCATGATTGTCTTAATATTATGCCCTTAAATATTAAGATTTTCCATGAGTTCACGAGGTTTTCATAAACAATTTCTTATTTATGCCGCTAATTGTTTAACGGAGCTCATCATATCGTCACCATTGACGCCAATGATATATCTACCAGCTGCCATAGCAGGAGATACATAAACTTTCAGCGCTCCAAGTGTCTATTATGTTTATATAAAATCGTTACTTTTATATCTTGGAATATCCAAGCACATACTTTCATATGTGTACAGACTATATCTTCGTCTTTAATAAGACGTGACCCGTTTCGATTCTACTTAGAACCTACTTCCTCTTTGGGAGGAATAGTCGTTGAACTTTTTCCTTAAATTTATTATTTTTAGGAACTTAGCTGCTGATTATCTAATCTTTAACTTTTTTAAACTTTCACATTTGACTTTTCAATCTATGTTGTAGTAGTTAAAGCTCTAAAGACTTCCCAGCAATTAGAGTCATTTATTATTCTATACATCACTGTATAGCCAGGCTATACAGAAAAATTCATATATTTTTCCAAATAAAAGTTTCTTGACCACAATCATATATTTCTATAAACCCATTTTCTAACATTAGCTATTCATTATTAGTACCTTTACCATAATTAGTACCAAATAACTAATCAAATCCTCTTTGTCTTAAAAGATTATCAGTTATATGTTTTTTTGTTTTTATATTGTACCAGTGTCTTGTGGGTCTTGGTTCACCTTGACTAATAAAATTAAGTTTTTTATAAACATTACCTATGAACTTACTTTTATCGCAGTAACTGATAATTGAATCGGGGTTATATTTTTCTATAAAATAAGAAAATAATTTTTCCGCTCCTCCAATTATATTTTTTGATGAACAATATCTAAGAAGTTCATATTGGTGCTTTTTATTATATCTTGGTTTTCCGAAAGTCATTATAGAAATAAGTTCGTTTTCATAATATAAACCAATTCTAATATCATCTTTAATATAATTCTATAAATGATATTTATTTATAAAATAAATGGTTTCTTCTTTTGGTACTTCTTTTATTTGGCATTTTCTTGCAAATATTTTTTCTTTAGATTTTAATAACTGAATTATTTTGTATGGATCATCCCAATCCCATACATGAATACATCTATAGCCATTATTAATAGCAATTTTAGATTTATTATAATGATAATCTTTATTTAAAGGATCAACGGTATTTTTAAATCCAAAAGTTGAATTATGGGAATAAGACGGATTAATTTCTATTAAAACATTTCCAATTTTAAAATCATATCGAAAATTATTAATAACAAATTCTTTATTATCAATAATTAAATTATTATCATTACATAAATTCTCGAAGTTAGTATTAGGTCCAGAATTACATCCATGATTTGCATTTATACATTGAGGTAATTGGCAAGCATATTCAACCCCATATTTTTCCATAAGGGTTTCTTTATATTTAGTCATTCCACTATCACTTGCCCATCCAATTCCACCATAGCGCGATTCATGCGTTAATTTAATTTTATTTTTAACCGTATCTAATTTTGATACATTAGATACTCCATATTTATCCTGAACCGTTTTATTACGTTTATCCTAAATTTCTTTTGAGGAAAAAGGAGAAGGTCCACCATATTTTTCAATGCACGTATTAATTCGTTTCTATTTAGATTCTTCTGAATTTAACTTATTTATAGTAGATCCATGAGTAATTTGTCTACCATTCTCAATAGATCCATATTCAATAATATAAATATTATTTAATGCTTGCTACGCGGTTAAATGCTTTAAATTATAATGGTCTAAAATCTATCCTACTTTAGATTCCGTTATATTATATTTAATAGCAGTATATTTTTTTGCGTGAGTAAGATAATATTCATAAAATTCATTAATGTCTATTGTATCTAATAATTGTTTAAATTCCTAATCTTTTTTCCTTTTAAAACCGTTACCATCAATACTCATATTAAATTTTTGGGAATGATGCTCAATGTTAAATTCATCAAGTATTTTATATAACTAACGACGAGATAAATTAAACTTTTCCAAAGTTTGCTTAGTTGAATGTATACTATAATAATTAATTATTTCCTATTTATTCATTTGTTATATCTCCTTGCAAGATAAAAAATTATATTTGATAGTAATCCAATAAAGCAAGGTATTGAAAACAGTTTGCAACCTGCTGTCCTATCATATAATTATATACAATAAATTTTTCATTTATTTAACCTGCGAAATATGGGCCATTAACCTGTCCTGCAGGTGCAGGTGTCCAACCATTAATGAAGCTTAATACTGGAATCAGGTTAGAAGCACATACCATGTAATTGGGGCTGAATCTCTTGGTACGATCATAAATTAACTGGCGACCAATTTCTACGATTTCCATAAATCCTTGATAATGTTCTTGCTTGCTTCAATTATGTTACAAATATTTCATTGAAAATTATTTTATTTCATTCCCACATTTATAAACATTAATTAAATTTATAAATGTAAGAATATTTAATTTTCTCAAAATATTTTCTATATGTTACCATATAGTTCAGACTATATCATAATTTACTATTGTTTTATCCTTTAGTAAATTCCACATGCTTCGAACTCATTTGAGTCCTACTCTACTCGTTTATTCAACTAAATATTTCTTTTAGTTTATACTTTCGATAGTCGTTGAACGTTTCCATATTATATTATATGGACTTCGCTGCTGATTGTCAACTATTTTTAATTGATTTCCCAGCAATTCATGTGGTTTTTTAAAGTTGGCGCTCGCAAATTTAAACAACTAATTTGTAGTTAACGCCAACTGGGAGAGTCTTTGACCACTGAAGGTCAGTCTATGCAGCACCAGCAGTGCTATCAAGAAGCTCTACAACTTCTGTATCAATTTCCATTTTCATTACGAATATATCGTTTCCATATATTCTCTATAATTTATTTATTCATTATAGATTAGACTATATCATCATCTTATATTCTATTACCAAACATAAGACGCTTCGCGCTTCGAACTTACTTAAGTTCTACTCTACTCATTTATTTGGTTAAATATTTCTCTTAACCTATACTTTCGATAGTCGTTGCTCTTTCTTTATAATCTCTTTTACAATGTATGTTTCCTTTTATCCAACCATTATTAAAATATTCAATAGATTCAGATTCTGTTACCATGATGACTTTATCTAATTCAATATTAGATATAGCAAATTTACCAAGATGGGATTCTCTATTTTTATTTTTTGATTCGGTTGAATGCTTCTTACCATACATTCCATTATTACTACCTGCTGATAAAATACTATGTAATGCTTTTAATTCATCTGATTGATGCCATCTATTTCCATAGTTTGAATTTTTTGACCCCGATCTATTTTCACTCATTTTTCTTTTCGTTTCTTTAGAGTGCTTATGACCTAACATCATCGGACCTCCAGGACCCGCTTCTCCACCTTTACAAATATTGTATCCTATATCCGGATCTCTCGAATTTAATTTATTTATCCAATAAATTTCTTTCTCATTTAATTCAAACTTTGATTCAGCAGTATCAAGCATTTCTATATCAAATCTCGATTCAAGATTAATATTTTCTTCCTAAAGTTTATTTTTAATATTTGAAATAACTAACCCGCTACCCAAATATTTATATCCTTCAAATATAGGTGCATGATGCTATCCAATATATATTTTACCAGTTTTCTTATCGGTAGTCTTATAAATATATCCGTACATTTTATTTCTCCAATCAATAAAATAATAATATATTAAATGTAGTAATTCATAAAAATTGGAGTTCTATGAAAACATCCGTCGATGCTGTCCTACATTATAATCAAAAATATAATTATAATGTTCTATTTTAAATTATAAAGCTTAGATCATGATTGCCATATAAGCGATACAAACTCTTATAAGGTTTTCCATGAATTCACGAAGTTTTTAATAATACATCACTGTATTATGCTACAAAATTTTTATAGCTTAACTGACCAACAGCTTTCTCTGCTAACTAATCCCCAAGGTCAAACCCATAATCAGTCTTTGCCTGGAATGCCGCAATTTGTGAGTAGTATACGGCAATTCTACGTGCGCGAGCAATCAGAGGAATGCTCTTCATTTCAGCTTTCAGAGTTGGTAAATCGTTCTATGGTACCACAATGTTGTCATAAACGTACGCTACTTTAGTATCAGAAGCAACATTAATCTGAGTTGTATAAGCTGCATCAGAATAGAACTTCTTATCTGCATCCTTATAGAAACCATAGATGTCAGAGGCTCCAGCTTTTACTAACTTAACGTCATAATCAACATTATTGTAACGAATAGCACCATGAACGATTGGAGTCCATGCTAATGCCTGAGCACCAGTGCCTGATGCAGCTGCTTCTACTACTCTGTCAGCAGTATAGTTTGGATCAACATTTCCCAGTTTGAATGGGCTATTAAATAAGTCACCCTGACTTGTTGCCCCTTTTGCCTTTCCGGCTAAGTATTCAATGTATGTAATCAATTATGTTATTCTTAATATTTCTATTAAATTCTTATCATTGCTGATAAGTTCGGACTATATCATCATCTTATATTGTTTTATCCTTTATAAGATGCCAAGCGCTTCCATCTTTTTAAGATGTACTCTACTCACTTCTTTTATAAGATTTTTCTTCTTATATATGTTTTCGATAGTCTCTGAACCTTTATAAGTTTAAATTATAAAAAATGACGAAAATATAATTAAACTTATACTTGGCTGCTGATTGTCCTTTCTTAAAAGGAGTTTCCAGCAATTCACTTGGTATTTTTTCATCTATATTACTATAGAAGGGATACCTTACATTTGATATCCAGACATTGAAGTCATAGGATGAACTATAACCAAATCATTTGCGATCTTTATGTTACGACCAAATCGTTTCCATTTGATCTCTATACATCACTATATAGAACAGACTATATCATATTCCTATATTCTATTACCGTTTATAGGAACCTACGCGCTTTGAATCTACTTAGATTCTACTC